>Ga0307375_10000016_pt1 | contig 240303 bp, 204 predicted proteins | sample TR1MG_FD_202531 | JGI IMG/M metagenome (GOLD analysis project Ga0307375, IMG submission 202531) | Soil microbial communities from Risofladan, Vaasa, Finland - TR-1 | ecosystem: Environmental > Terrestrial > Soil > Coastal area > Acid sulfate soil | place: Finland: Risofladan, Vaasa...
AGTCGCGGCTTGGCAGCAAGCGCGAAATACCCGGAAGCGCACCATCGAGTGGAAGTTCACCCGACAGGACGCGGATCAGAAACTCAGTCGACATTACGTTTCACAACTTGCATGTTGATGTACTAGTCCCGACACGGCTCTCCCGTGTGTCTGGTGACATCTGCAGGGTGACGGTGATCACCTTTCCGCTGGCGCGAAGGGCCGTTCGTCGGGAAATTCCTACCGTTGGTCGGCTGGGGACTAGCCACGGCAGCCTGGGGCAGTACCCTGCATTCAGGGGTATCAGGGAGAATTTCATGCAAGTCTTTTCGTGTCAGCGCGGTGCGGCGCTGATTGCACCGCCGAAGTCCGAGGAGATGCGGCATCGCTCGCCCGGGTGCAGCTTCGGGGGTGCCGACATGCCACGGTCCGGATCGGCTTCCGCACCTTGTCGCGGGCGCGGCTTCACCTTGGTCGAGTTGATGATCACCATGGCCGTGGCGGTGGTGCTGATCATGATTGCGGTGCCGAGCTTCAAGAGCGTGATCCTTTCAAGCAAGCTCACCACCACCGCCAACGATATGGTCGGCGCGATCAATCTGGCGCGGATGGAGGCGATCAAGCGCAACGCCAATACCCAGTTGTGCAGCGACTCGGCCAGCAACAACGATACGACCTCCACGCTGGGCGCAGCCTGCGGCACGCAGGCCGGAGCGGTGTATGCGTTGACCGGCGGCGCCACCCCATCTGCGGATCCGGTGCAGGCCGCCATCGCTGGCGTCGTGACACCGTTGAAACTCAACGGCAGCATGACCGCGCTGCGATTCGGCGGGCAGGGGCTGGGACAGAAAGTCGGCACCTCGACACCCTATACGGGGCTGGTCGCGGATATCTGTACCAGCTCGACCAGCAGCAACAATCATCGCCTGATCAACATGACGGCCGGTTCGATCCTTGCAACCACCACCAGCTCGGGATCATGCCCATGATGACCAACCTTTTCCAGGTCGTGACTCCGGTATCGGTACGCACCGGCATGGCATCGCAGAGCGCAACGCAGCACGCACATGCCGCGTCGTCGAAGCGTGCGTCGATGGTGTCCGGCCCGTCAGTGCCATGGCTGCGCGGCCATCGCACCGCGCAATCAGGCGTCGGCCTGATCGAGGTGCTGGTGGCGGTGCTGGTGCTGTCGATCGGTTTTCTGGGCGTTGCCGCGTTGCAGGTGATGTCGCTGTCCACCACCAACAGCGCGATGGCGCGCAGCATGGCCACCATTTCCAGCTATTCGATTATGGATGCGATGCGGGCGGACAAGGCCAATGCGGTCAGCTACAACACCACGGTCAAGGCAGACGCCTGCCCGGCGTCCACGGGTTCCCTGGCCAATGCCCAGCTGATTCAGTGGTGCAACCAACTGGGCCAGGCGCTCGGTCCGGTGGCCAGTACTACCGGTACGGTGGCCTGCACGGCCCTGGTGAACACCGCCGACTGCACAGTCACCATCACATTCGACGACAGTCGGGCCGGGGTCGGTGGCACCAACGTTCAGACCTTCACCACCAGGGCCATGCTATGAATCGCCGTCCCATGAATCCACGCGGTGCCGGGCGGCGTTCGTCGCAGCCGAGCAGGGCCGCATCAGGCTTTACCTTGATTGAGCTGATGGTGGCCATGTTGCTGGGCCTGATCGTGATCGCCGGTGTCGTGAGCGTATTTCTGGCGGCGCAGCAGTCGTATCGCACCAACCAGGCACTGGGCGATGTACAGGATGGTTCGCGCATAGCCTTTGAAATGATGGCGCGCGATATCCGCGATGCCGGCTTGAACGGTTGCGACAACAGCGGCCGTGTCGCCAACGTTCTGAACAATGGCCCGATCGCAGGGGGTACTGCCTGGTGGGCCGACTTGGGTAATGCTGTGCACGGCTACGGCCTGGGCAGCGCGGTGCCCGATCCGGCGCTTACGGTCGGCTCGGCTGCAACACAACAGGTCGCAGGCACCGATTCGCTGCAACTGCTCGGCGCCGCCGACTCGGGCTTGAGTGTGGCGGCCACACCCAGTACGACTGCGGCGAATTTCAAGCTCAATGAATCCACCTCCGATCTGCAGACGGGCGACGTGATCATCGTGTGTGATCCCGATCACGCAGCCATCGCTCAGATCACCAATTACACCAGCAGTACCGTCACTCTCGTTCACAACACCGGCGCCGGCTCACCGGGCAATTGTTCCAAGGGGCTGGGTTTCCCCACCGTGTGCACCACCAATGGCAATGGCTACACCTTTGGAGCCAACTCGCAATTGGCAAAGCTGGCTGCAGTTGACTGGTATATCGGCAACTACACCGACAGCAGCGGGGTCAGCGGCACATCGCTGTATCGCATGCAGCTGGTCACCATGGGGGGCACACCCACGCCGACTTCGCAGGAAATGGTGCGCAACGTTTCCGGCATGACACTGCGTTACCACCAGCCGCCCAGTGCCGGCTTCGTGACCGCGGCGACGGTCACCAACTGGGCCTTGGTTGACGAGGTGCTGGCGACCCTGACGCTGCAAAGCACCGATCAGCGTGCAGGTACCGATACAAAGCCGATTTCACGTACGTTTTCCGCCACCACCACTGTGCGCAACCGGGTGAACTGATATGAGCCACGTTTCCGCATCTCCTGAGTCTGCGATGGGTCGGCGTACGTGCCGCTGGCATGGCCTGTCTTCACGCCGCGACGGTCAGCGCGGCGTGGCGCTCGTCGTTGCGCTGATCTTGCTGGTGGTGATTACCCTGGTCGGCCTCGCCGCCGTTCGTGGCACCATCATGCAGCAGAAAATGGCCTCCAATCTGTATGACCGCCAGGTCGCATTTCAGAGTGCAGAGGCTGCCATGCGGGCCGCTACGGACTTGATCACGACCAACCCCGGCCTGATCGCCCGCAATTGCCAGGCCGGCGGCGTGGTCTGCATGGCCAATCCCTTTACGGACCCGGGGCTGCCGGCCGGCAGCATCAACACGGTTGCTGTCGGTACCGCATCGGGCCAGTTCACGGCGGGCACCGTCGCCAGTGGTCAGCCGCAATACGTGATCGAAAACATGGGCAACTATGCCAACCCTGGCGCCAATACCGGGTTCAATCAAAGCGCCAATGCACACAATTACGGCGTGAGCGGCGGATCAGTCACTGCCATCTATTACCGCGTAACGGCCCGCAGCGGTGATCCCGCCGCGGTGGGTGCGCGCGCCGTGGTCACCTTGCAGGCGATGATCAAGCAGGGTTGAGCCATACCGATATCTTGACAAGGTGCATGGGCCTCCCATGCCGCATCATCCAAGAGTGGGATCGTCATGAACAACACCTCCCGTCCGCACAGCAAGATCAAACGCCTCCTGGGCAAGCTGCTCTACACCAGCCTGTCGGTATGGCTGCTTGGCGTGTTTGTCGCGCCGGCGCAGGCGGCCGTCGCGGTTGATCAGGAGCCGTTGATCATCCAGAAACCATTGCCGCCGAACATCACGCTGATGCTGGATGATTCCGGGTCGATGGCATGGGACTTCATGCCGGACATCTGTTACTTGAATGGTGTCAATTGCAATAGTGGCACCATCAACAACGATGCCATGATAAATGCCAATAATAATGGCGTCTATTACAATCCAACGGTTACCTATGCGCCACCAGTCAAGGCAGATGGCACCTCGTTTCCAAGCGCGACAGGTTTGACTTCTGCTTGGTTTAATGGGTTCAGTCAGTCCGGCGGCAGTGCTGATTTGACGAATTACAACGGATATAACGACACCGGATATGTCAATTATTCGGCATTTTTTTCTACGGGAAACAAAACTACAACATACACGAATGTCACGTCGAAAGGCTCATGCGTAAATTATTATAATAATACGCCGGGTGCTTACAAATATTCTTACAATAGCGACAATGAAAAATGTGTGATTTACTACAGCAACGGCTCGAACTACTTTCAATATTCGACAGGCCCCGCTGCCGGTCCTTATGTGGTGCATTATGTCGCAAATTCGAGTTGCGGCACTCAGACCAACTGCGTACTGGCATCCGACACCTCGGGTACCTCGGCACCGGCCGGCATTGCGGCGGGGCAAAACATTGCCAATTGGTTCTCCTACTACCACACCCGCATTCTGATGGCCAAGAGTGGTCTGATGACCGCCTATTCCACTATTGATCCCACGTTCCGGATCGGTTTTGGCTCGATCAACGGGCAAAACAATGGCGCGCTGCCCGCTCCCACCGTCAGTTACAACGGCAAGACCCTCGCCATGGTACAGCCCTTTGGCGATGGCTCTGCCGGTACCCAGAAAAGCAGTTTCTGGAACTGGCTCATTGGTGAAAATCCCAACTATTCCACACCATTGCGTTTGGCACTGGATGCGGTCGGTCAATATTACGAGTCGGCGCAGCCCTGGCAGACCTCGAGCTCGGATACCAGCGAACTCGCCTGCCGTCAGTCGTACACCATCCTGACCACCGACGGCTTCTGGAATGGTCCCAATCCCGGTAATGGCAATGTCGATGGGACCAGTGGCCCCACGGTGACCGGGCCCAACGGCCAGTCGTATACCTATACGCCGGTGGCGCCTTACAGTGACACAACCAGCGATACGCTGGCCGATGTCGCGATGAAGTATTGGAACATGGACTTGCGCAGCACGGTCGCCAATGAGGTGCCGCCCAGTACCGAGGATCCGGCGTTCTGGCAGCACATGGCGACCTTCACCATGGGTCTGGGCTTCACGCCCACGGGCATCAAGCCGACCGGCACCACGATTGATCAAATTTTCAGCTGGGCCAATGGTGGGGCGGCGATCAGCGGCTTCAGTTGGCCGGCGCCATCGTCCAACTCGATCTATAACATCGCGGATCTGGCGCACGCGGCCGTCGATGGACATGGCGGGTTCTATTCCGCCACCAATCCGGAATCCTTCGCCAGCGGCATCAAGGACGCGCTGAAGCGGGCGGCCGAACGGGTCGGCTCCGGTGCCAGCCTGGCCGCCAACTCGACCCAGCTGAAGACCGGCACGGTGGCCTATCAGGCCAATTACTACACCGCCAAGTGGAAGGGGGACCTCAAGGCATTGTCGATCGACCCTGTGACCGGCCTCCCATCCGCAACCCCGAACTGGACAGCGGCGAGTGTGCTGCCGGCGTATGGCAGCCGGAACATTCAAGCCTACAACGCATCGAGCAAGCAGATGGTGGCGTTTACCAGCGCCAACCTGGCCGCGCTTTCGACCGCGGAACTGACTGCGCTGGGGAGCTCCGCCACCGCGCAGCAGAACATGATCAACTATCTGCGTGGCGATGCGGCACTGGAACAGAAGAATGGAGGGAGCTACCGCAATCGCGATACGGCGTTCGGTGATGTGGTGGACTCGCAACCGGTTTACAGCGGAGCCCCCGATCCGAATCAGTTCATTGGCGAATCGTTTACGGGATTTTCCACTTTCGCCGCGTATGCGAGCAGCAATGCCAGTCGCACGCCGGTCATCTACGTGGCAGCCAACGACGGCATGTTGCACGGATTCGATGCCACTACTGGGGTGGAGACGTTTGCGCTGCTGCCTGCCGCCGTCCTCACCAACGGTGTGACCCAGCTGGCAAACCCCGACTATGGCCTCACGTCGGCGGCGCCGCATCAGTATTTCAATGACGGCGAACTGACCGTGGCGGATGCCTACTTCGGATCGGCCTGGCACACCGTGGCCGTCGGCACGACCGGGCGCGGCACGGCCAAGACGATTTATGCGCTGGATATCACCGATCCGGCCAGTATCAAGATGCTGTGGGAGCGCTCCGCGGGTGACGGCCTTGCCAGCAGCAGTTACATCGGCCAGATGACCGGCAAGCCGGTGATCGCGCAGACCTCGGACGGCGGTTGGTCGGTCCTCATGGGTAACGGTTACAACAGTGCAGCGGGGGTAGCGGCACTACTGCAGTTCACTCTCTCTGACGGCACCCTCAACGTGCATCCGGTAACCGATGTCACCCCAGGCAATGGCCTGGCCGCACCGGCCGTGTGGATCGGCGACCTGAGCAACGGGATCAGCACGGTCGCCTATGCGGGCGATCTGCATGGACAGGTGTGGTCGTTCACGCTGAACACCGGCATCACGGCGGCTACCAGCACCCCCACCAGCACCGGCACCTTGCTGTTCACCGCGAAGGATGCGTCCAACAAGGTGCAGCCCATCACGGCCGGGATGCTTGCCGGCAAGGATCCGGCGACCAACAATCTGTGGCTGTTCTTTGGTACGGGCCAATACCTGAGCACCACGGATCTCACCAATATGGCGACCCAGTCCTGGTATGGCCTGGTTGTGCAGTCCGCGACCGCGAGCCTGGTCAGCAATCTGACCAGCAGCGGTCGAACCGCACTGATGCAACGGGCCATTGTTGCGGAAACGGCTGGCAGCGCGGGCGATCCCACCGCCACTCCGCCGGTGTTGCCGGTATTGCCAGCAAGGGCGATAACGCCCGCACCGACCACGCCCGACATGGCCGGGAAATCCGGCTGGTACATCGATCTCACCTCGCCGCTCAATAGCATCGAAGGCGAGCGGATGGTTACCCCCAACCTGTTCCAGGGCAATCAATTGATTGGCACCACACGGATTCCGCAGGCCACGGATATCTGCAATCCCTCTGGACGCGGCTGGATCATGGCGCTGGATCCGTTTACCGGCACCAGCCCGGCGGCGAATTTCTTCGATATCAGTGGCGACGGACAGATCAACGGCTCGGACACGATCACGGTGGGCGGAAAAACCTATACCAACAGTGGCGTCGGTTTCACCGCCTTGCCGAACAACCCGATCTTCGTTGGCAGCACGATGTTGGTGAGCTTCGACAATGGCACCACCGGCAGCATCAAGACGGCCGGCTCGGGTGGCTCGATGCAGCGTGTGTCCTGGCGAGAGCTGATCAACCCATGAGGAACAAACGATGAAAAGGCATTTGTCGGATACATTCGCTTCGGCTTCGGCAGGCGGCGTGCGCCGCAGGCCGGGTGTGGCCCGGCCAGGTCACACCTGCGTCAGGGGCAGTCTGCTGCGCGCTGCGGGTTTCACCCTGATCGAATTGATGATCGTGGTGGCGATCATTGCCATCCTCACGGCGATCGCCTATCCCGCCTACACGAGCTACATCACCAAGACGCGTCGTGTGGCCGCCGAGGGTTGCCTGTCGGAAAGCGCGAATTTCATGGAGCGCTTTTACACGACCAACCTGACCTACAAGGCGGCCGTGTTGCCGACGTTCGATTGCGCTACCCCCCAGCAGACAGGGAACTACTACACCTACGACCTGCCAGCGAGCTCACTGAGTGTGTCGGCTTACGTGGTGCGGGCTGTTCCCCAGGGTGTGCAGCAAAACAACGATACCAAGTGCGGGATCCTGACACTTGATCAGACGGGAGCGCGTACGGCGGCTGGCTCAAGCGTCGTGACGGGCTGCTGGTAAAGGCCAGAGGTATCCCGCCCGGAGGTTGCTCCGTTTTTACGGACTGCTGCTGGCAAGTCGTTCGGCCAGCCCGGAAAATCGACGCGTACGCTGGGCCGTCGTCAATTCGACGATGGCCTGGCTGCCGAGCAGGCTGAAGCGCTGGCGGGCGCGGGTGATGCCGGTGTAGAGCAATTCGCGGGTCAGCACCGGGCTGATCTCATCGGGAAGGACCAGTACGGTGTGTGCGAATTCCGAGCCCTGCGACTTGTGTACCGTCATGGCGTAGACGGTGCTCACCTCACCGAGCCGTGAGGGCAGGACCTGGCGAATACGCGTGCCGGTGGCCGAGCTGGGCCCGTCGTTGGTCAGAAACGCGACCGCCAGCCGCATCTGGTCGCGGTCGTCGGGCAGGCGCAGGCAGATACCGACATCGCCGTTGGCGAGACCGAGGCTGTAGTCATTGCGCGTCAGCATCACCGGACGTCCTTCGTACCAGCCGGTGGGTGACTCGATCAATCCTCGGGCCTGCAGCGCTTCGGCTACCAACCGGTTGAGGCCTTCCACGCCATGTGGGCCATGGCGCAGAGCGCACAGCAGCTGAAACCGGTTGAACGCCTGCAGCACGTCGCGCGCCCAGTGGTCGTAAGCGGGTGCATCCGCGCCGGTGGCCGGGCGTTCGCGTCGCATCAACTCCAGGTAAGGACGGTAGCCATCCCACGATGCCGGCTGCTCCTGTCGATAGGGAGCACCGCCATCGATGACCAGCCCGGCCAGCCGCGCCGGGCTGGCGCTGGGTAGCCAGGCGAGATCGGGAGCCCGCCCGTTCAGCAGTGCCTGCACGCCAACGTGGTCGCCCGCGTTCACCGCACGGGCCAGCTTGCCGATGCCGCTGTCTTCGCCGAAGCGGTGGCTGTAGCGCAACATCGTCAACTGCTGGTCCAGCGGCTGCGCGTCCTCCCGCATGAAGTCACCAAGGTCGTCGCCCGTGGTCAAACGCAGCCAGTGGACCGTGGCGTTGTCGTAGTGGCCGTCGTCGGCGCGGCGGCACAGGTCGCCGAGTACCGCGCCTGCTTCCACCGAAGAGAGCTGGTCCTTGTCGCCGAGCAGGATCAGCCGCGCCGATGCAGGTAGCGCGGCGAGCACGGCGGACATCATCTCGAGGTCGATCATCGAGGCTTCGTCGATCACCAGCACATCCAGGTGCAGCGGATTGGCGTGGTCGTGGCGGAAGCGGCGAGTATCGGGTCGCGCGCCGAGCAGCCGATGCAAGGTAACGACGTCGGCGGGGATGGCGCCGCGTACGTTGTCCCCGACATCGAGGCTGGCGATCTGATTGGCGATTGACGCATTCAGTCGCGCGGCTGCCTTGCCGGTCGGGGCAGCCAGCCGAATGCGTAGCGGGCGATCGTGCTGTTGCAGATGCAAGGTCTGCAACAGGCCGAGCAGGCGTACCACGGTGGTGGTCTTGCCGGTACCGGGGCCGCCGGTGATGACCGTGAACGCACCGCGTGCGGCGAGCGCGCACGCGACCCTCGGCCAGTCGGGCATGGGGACTGTAGGAGCGCACCCAGTGCGCGAACGGGGGGCATCGCCCGGCCCATCAACCGCAAGAGCATCGCGCACAGGGTGCGCTCCTACAGGAAACAGCCGGGCCAGTTCGTCGGCAAGCTGCGCAGGGACCTCCTGTGGTCGGGACAGTCGTTCGCGGATGGCTGACGCCACCTGGCATTCATGATTCCAGTAGCGGCGCAGGTACAGGCGGGTACCGTCCAGTACCAGCGGCGCGTCGATCGGATGGCCATGGCGGCCATCGGCAACCAGCATTGAGCCGAACAGCCCGTTGCGCTGATCGTCGGCAGTGCGCCATAGCTGACGCCAGGCAGGCGACCACGCCTGCTCATCGGCCAGTTCGGCGAGCGCATCGAGATCGAGGCAAAGGTGACCGTCGGCCAACTGGCGACTGAGCAGGGCGGCCAGCCACAGCAAGGGCGTCGATGCACCGGCATCGCGCTCGGCCAGGAAGCGTGCCAGCGCTACGTCCAGCAGGCGCAGCCGGTGTTGCTCGATGTCCTGCTCGAGTTGGTCGAAGAGGGCGTCACGCGAGATCATGCGGTGGCTCCTTCGGCGAACAGCCGATCCATGGCGTCGACGAGTGCGTAGGGCAGCCGTTTGCGATGCACACCCTGTCCGCTGCCGTCCACGCCCCGCAGGTACAGGTAAAGCACACCGCCAATGTGTTGCGCATAGTCGTAATTGACCAGCCGTGCACGCAGCTGCCGGTGCAGGGCAAGCGTGTAGATCGCGTATTGCAGGTCGTAGCGACTGTGCCGCACCGAGGCATCCATCGCCTCGTCGGTGTAGGCGCTGTCGTCGGCGCCCAGCCAGTTGGATTTGTAGTCGACGATATAGAAGCGACCCTCGTGCTCGATCACCAGATCGATGAACCCTTTCAGCATGCCGTTGAGTCGATCGGCCAGCAGCGGCGGTCGCGGCCGTGCGTCCAGCGTGTGCGCAGTCACCAGTTGATCGAGCGCCAGCGTGTCGACGCGCTTGGCTTCGAACCAGAACTCCAGTTCGGCGCGCGCGGTGTGGGCATCGGCCAGGCTCAGCTGTCCGCCGTCAGGCAAGTGCAGCGGAGCGCGCAGGAACGCCGGCAGCCAGCACGTCAGCATGTCAGCCCACGCCTGCCAGCCGCGACGCTGGCAGTGGCGGACGACGTGTTCGTGCAGTGCGTCGCCCGCCCTTGCCGTGGCGGCAAACCCCTCGTTCGCCGCCCACTCCAGCAAGTCGTGCAGGAAGGTGCCGGGCTCGGTACCACGGGGAAAGCCGTGGATGCCCGATGCTGGTGCAGGCCTTGCCGCGGACAGCGTGACGCGATCATCGGCCAGCGTCTCGGCCAGCACGTCTTGCTGCGCCGTTTCCGGAGCGCCATCGTGCGGCGCGTCCTCGCTGCTGGCGACGCGCAGCGCGCTGTAGCTGGCGATCCACCAGGGCTCGATCGGCTGGCCGCGGTAGCTGCGTGCCGGTTGCTCCGGCAGCTGACTGTTGGCCGGATGATACGGTTGACTGCCGGCAACCTCTGGCAGTTTTTCGATATGGATGTCTGGATGGCCGTGGCACAGCGCCTCCAGTTGAGTCGGCAGCGTGTCCGCAGCGAGCGCCTCACCGCCATTGAGCAGGTAGCCGAAGCCGGACTTGTGCAGTCCCGAAGTCTTTTTCTGACCGTCCTTGAGGTCGGTGATACCCAGCCAGCAGGCATGGCGTGCCCGCGTGATCGCCACGTACAGCAGGCGCAGGTCTTCCTGCAGGCGCTCGTGATCGGCCTGTTGCAGCGCAGCCTCCGATGGCTGCAGATCGAGCGTGGCTGTGCCGTCTTCGTCGTGCAGCACGAAGCTGTCGCCGCGCCTGGTCTCACGCATCGCGCAGACATAAGGCAGCAGCACCAGCGGATATTCCAGCCCCTTCGACTTGTGGATGGTGATCACCTGGATCAGCGCCGCCTCGCTTTCCAGCCGCACGATCTTTTCGTCGGCGGTGTCCGCCTGTGGGTCGTTGGCCTGCGCAATCTGGTTGGCGAGATGGCGCAGCAGGGCATGCTCACCGTCCAGCGTGGCGGCCGCCTGCTGCAGCAGTTCGGCCAGGTGCAGCAGGTTGGTCAGTGCGCGCTCGCCGTGGTCGCGGGCGAGCAGTTGTGCGGGCAGGTGAAACCGATGCAGCAGCTCATGCAGCATCGCCAGTACGCCCTGCTTCAGCCAGCTGTCGTGCAGTTCGCGGAAGCGTTCACCAAGCTGCTGCCAATGACCCTCGTCGTGATTGAGTCGATCGAGTTCGGCATAGTCTTGGCCCAGCGTCGTGGTGGCGAGCGCCGCGCGCATCGCGCGATCGGAGCCTGGATCGGCGCAGGCGTGCAGCCACAGCAGCAAGTCGCTCGCCTCGGGCGACGCGTAGACCGAGTCGCGGTCGGAAAGGTAGACACTGGCCAGTCCGCGTGACTGCAGCGCCTGGCGCACGCAGGCCGCCTCCTTGCCGCTGCGGACGAGGATCGCGATATTGCCGGGCAGCAGCGGTTTGAATCCGGCCTCTTTGCTCGCAAAGCCACATTCGCCGCGCTGTGCGGCATCGAGTAACGACACCAGCCAGGCGGCGGCATGGCCGGCCATCATCGGGAGGTACGCCTTCTTGCTCATCGGCGTGGCATCGGCGGACCGCGCCAGCTGCAGCGCCGGCAGGGGTTCACCGTGAAGCGTCAGCCGCTCCCGGCGACCGTGCGCCTGCACCGGCAGGAACGGTAGCGCGCCCTCGCCCTTGCCGAAGGCGAATGCACCTTGCGGATGCTGCTCGGCGTGCTTGAACAGATGGTTGACGGCCCTGACCAAGGCATCCGTGGAGCGATAGTTCGTATCCAGCGTCCAGGTGGGTGCATCCGCGCACCGGCGTGCCTGCAGATAGGTATGGATGTCGGCGCCACGGAAGCCGTAGATCGCCTGCTTGGGATCACCGATCAGCAGCAGGCCGGTGTCCGCGCGGCCGGCGTAGATACGCTGGAAGATCCGCCACTGCAGCGGATCGGTGTCCTGAAACTCGTCGATCAGGGCCAGCGGATACTGGCTGGCGATGGTCTGTGCCAGCCGTTCGCCGCTGATGCCATGCAAGGCCTGGTCGAGCCGCTTGAGCATGTCGTCATAGCCCATCTGTGCCAGGCGCTGCTTGGTGGCATCCAGCCGGGCGGCGACCCATGGCACGGCATGGGCGAGCACCAGCGGTCGCAACCGATCGCCGCTGGTGCCTGCCGGCGGCAGGTCGTCGATGGCGGCGAACGCCGCGTGTTCGGGGGCGCTGAACTTGAGCTTGGTGGCGCTGACCAGTTTGGCCTGGCCGTAGCGTGCCAGCACGCCGGCATCGGCGACTGCGCCGGCGGCCCATGCGCGCATGCTGAGCAGGTCAGTGGCGAGGTTTTCGGGCTTCATCATGTTGGCCTTGAACGCTCCGGCCTGCATCGCCTGCTGCAGCATGGCCTCGATCAGGTCGACATCGGCGAGCCACGGCGCCCGGGCCTGCAGCGCAGCCTCGCGCAGCGGCATCAGCACGGTGTGGATGGCCGCAGGCAAATCCTCAAGCGGAGCCGGCCGGCGACCGTCCACGCGCAGGCTGTCGGTGGGCTGGCGCAGGAATGGCGCGATTTCCTCCTGCAGCTTCGCTGGGTTGCGCCACAGCTGGCTGATCTGTTCGGCGTCCCCGCGATCGAGTGCAAAGAAATGCTGACGCCAGTAGTCGCGTACTGCCTCGGCCAGCAACTCGCTCTCGTCACTGCTGACGTTCTGCACGAACGGATAACCGCTGTCGAACGCGTGCTGGCCCAGCATGCGCTGGCTCCAGCCGTGGATGGTGTGCACGGCGGCCTCGTCCATCCATTGCGCAGCCAGCTCCAGCTGGCGGGCCGCCATCGCGCGCGCATCGTCGTCGCGATACTCGTCGATCAGGGCACGCAGGTAGGGGTCGGCATCGAGCTTGCCACGAAACGCAGCGGCGGCCTCGCCTAGGCGTACGCGGATGCGCTCGCGCAGTTCGGCCGTCGCTGCCTTGGTGAACGTCAGCACCAGGATTTGCGGTGGCAGCAGCGGCTTGCCGCGCTCGTAACGGCCCAGCACCAGGCGCAGGTACAGCGCGGCAATCGTCCAGGTCTTGCCGGTGCCGGCACTGGCCTCTATCAGGCGGATGCCGTGCAGTGGCAGGGTCAGTGGGTCGAGCGTGGCGGCTGTTGTCATGCGACGGCCTCTGCCGGCAGCAAGGCGGCGATGAGCGGCCGGTACAGTGACAGCCTTGCTTCGAAGCCGGCCTGATGCAGGTTCTCGAAATTTGGCCAGGCCCGGGCGAGGCAGGGATCCTGCGCGCGCTCGCCCACGGCGTAGTCATTGCCGTCGTAGCAGACCGCGGCGGCCTTGGCTGGATCCTTGTCGCCGCCAGCCGTCGTCAACCACGCGAAGGCACTCTTGCGTGCGATCGGCAACGGCGCCTGCATGCCATGGCGCAACGCGTCGAGCAGGTTGTCGAGGTGGGTCGCGGCTTCGTCACGCGACATCGCCGCAAATGTCGGTTGGGCATCGATGCCGATCAGCTGGGTCTGCATTGTCAGTCCATTGGCATTGGCCAGCAGGTGGGTGACCCAGGCATGGGTGAGCTTGTCGAAACGCAGCACGCCACTCCGGTCGAGCAGGGCACCGTTGACCAGTTCCAGACGCCGGTGGCGACCGGCGGCGTCATGGCGCAGGTCAGTCAGCCAGTCCTCCACCAGCATGTCGCCGTGGGCATGGCGCAACTCGAACTTGTCCTCATGCGGCAACCAGGGTTGGCAGGCGTCCTGCCACAGGCCGGCGAGTCCCTGCGCCTGTTGCCCGATTTCGTCCTGCAGCACCGCGCCGAAACCGCCCGGCGGCAGCAGGCCTTCGTCGCCCAGCCGGCGCACGGCGGCGGCCACGGTTGGCGCCAGCCCCGTGCCGACGTCGGCCTCGAGGGCAGCATGCAGGACCTTGCTCACGGCTTCATGGCGCTGCAGTCCATCGAGTGCGAACGGCTCTTCGTCCAGCGCGTCGTCCTCGCTCTCGCTGAAGTAGACCTTCAGCCGCTGGTTGAAAAAGAACGCCACCGGTTTGGCCAGAAAACGCTGCAGCTGAGCCAGCGTCAACGCGGTCTCCGGCACCCAGGCAGGAAGGATGTCGATGTTGGCCTGGCGGGTGTCGGCACGGTGTGCCTGCTGCCACTCGCTGGCGTAGGTGAACACGCGGGCATCGTGGCCGGCCTCGAAATAGCGGCGGCTGAAGGGCTGCAGCGGGTAGTCGGTGGTCAGCGCGGCCAGCAGATGTTTGCCGGCTTCGGGCGCATCGGCCACTTGGTCGGCACGATGCCAGCCGGCGGCGAGGTAGTCGCGCAGCTGGCCGACCAGTACCGAGGGCGGCAGCTCGCTGTTGTCGCGCGCGCTGCGGCCGACCCAGCTGATGTGCAGCGCATCGCGAGCCGACAGCAGGGCTTCGAGAAACAGGTAGCGGTCGTCCTCGCGGCGTGAGCGGTCGCCGGGGCGGCTGTGTCCGGCCTGTGCCATCAGGTCGAAGTCGGCCGGCACCTGTCGACGCGGGTAGTCGCCGTCGTTCATGCCGAGCAGGCACACCACGCGGAACGGGATCGCGCGCATCGGCATCAAGGTGCCGAAGCTCACCGCGCCACCCATGAAGCGTTGCGACAGGCGGCTCTCGTCGATCGATGGCAGCCAGTGTTCGCGCACCACGGCTAGCGGAATCGGCTGCTCGAAAGCGGCCTCGTCGCACGCCTGCAGCCACGCGTCGAGCGCGTCGTGCAGGCGGTTCAACCGCAGCGCGTCCGCGCTGTCGTCGTTGTCGAAGAAGCTGTTCAGCAGCGCATGCAGCCGCTCGACCCAGGCGCTGGGCGTGGCCATCGTGCCGAGCAGGGTCCAGTGATGTTCCAGTTGTTGCAGCAGCAGACTCAGCGGACCGAGCAGGGCGGCATCAAGGCCGCCGATCTCGGCATAGGGAGCAATCCCATCCAGTGTCTGGCCATCGCCGACCGCGTAGCCGAGCAGCATCCGGCGCAGGCCGAAGCGCCAGCTGTTCTGTTCCAGCGCAGGCAGTTGCAGGCTGCGCTTCTGTTCGCCATCCAGGCCCCAGCGAATGCCGGCACCCTCGATCCAGCGGCGCAGCGTGGGCAGCGTGGACTCGTCGAAGCCGAAACGGGTGCGCAATGCAGGCACGTCGAGCAGATCCAGCACTTCGCTGACCGTGAACCGTGATTCGGGCAAGGCCAGCAGGTGTTCCAGCGCCACGATCAGCGGCGCGCTGCTGCGCGCCGACTGGTCGGCGACGCTGTACGGCAGGTGGCGCGGATCGCCCGCCGACAACCGACCGAATACCGCCTGCACATGGGGCGCGTAGGTCTGGATGTCGGGCACCATCACGATCACGTCGCGTGGCGCCAGCGGTCGACCATCGCGCGCCGACCGCTCGAACAGAGCCAGCAACTGGTCGTGCAGCACTTCGACTTCGCGTTGCGCGCTGTGCACCACGTGAAAGCGCAGCGAGGCGTCGTCGTCGGACCAGGGTTTGCGCTGTGCCGCTGTCGTCGGCGCTGGCAGCAGATCCAGCACGGCCTGCTGTACCTGCTGCAACAGCCCGTTGCCCTCGACATCCTGGAACAGGTCGATGCTGCGCCCGATTGCGGTGAATTGCCGGCGATAGCGGTTCGGCTGGTCGAAGCTGTCGAGCAGTCGGATGTAGTCGCGTCCCTGCTTGCCCCAGGCCGCCAGCAACGGGTTGGCATGCAGGTGCAGATCTTCGTAGCGCGGCAGCGCGGGCAGTCCCGGCTTGCTGGCCTGGCGTCGGTGATCGGCACGCAACAACTCGCGGTCCTCGATGATGTCGGCCCAGTAATGCCGGCACGGGTTGGCGACCACCAGCAACACCTGGCTGAAGCGGGACATCGCCGTCAGCGCTTCCAGCGTTTGTTGTGGCAGCGAGGAAATGCCGAACACCACGATCCGTCGCGGCAGCGTGGCAGGGCGCCGCTCCAGCGTGGCGATGCGGGTGACGAAGGCGCGGTGCACGGCGGCGCGATGGTGCTCGTGTTCAGCGGCGCCGATGTCCGACAGCAACAGGCGCCACAGTGCCGGTTGCCAGCGCTGCTCGTCGGCAATGGGCGCGGACCGGCCGCGCAGGTCATCGCGCAGCACATCCAGGCCGTGCTCCCAGTCGTCCAGCCAGTCGGCCCGATAGACCTGGTACTGGTCGAACAGATCGGCGATCTGCATGGCGAGCTGGAACTTCTTGATCCAGTCGGGGCTGGTGCTCGATCGATCGACCGGCGGCTGTCCCGCGCCAAGGAAGTCGCGCAGCGGCGCAAAGCCTTCGTCTTCGAGGTGCTGTGGAATGAGCCGCAGCAAGCGCCAGGTCAGTCGCGACTTGTCGAAGGGCGAGGTCGCCGCGACGGCGTCGCGACCGAGCGTCGCCCGATACGCGGCCCACAGGAATCGCCCCGGCAGTTGCACGTCAACGGCAGCGCTGATGCCCAGCCCACCGGCGTCGGGCGATCGTGCCAGCGCCAGCTTCAGCCACTGAGCGATGCCGTTGCTCTGCACCAGCATCAGTTCGTCTTCGAGCGGCGTCAGCGGCGCGCGGGCCAGCCAGGCAGTGAGCAGATCGCGCAGATCCTCCAGCCGGTTGCCGTGCAGCACCATCAGCCCCGGTTCGATCGGGGTCACGTCGATGGCTGGCGGGGAGGCGGTCACAGCGGGCGATGCTCGTTTTCGCTCATGCAACGATTGTCGCCGAGTGAAGTGCGATTGTCGCCCGTGGTCGAGCGGTTGCCGTCAGCATGGCGTTTGGCTTCGCCGCGATGCAAGCTACCCTCTTGTAGTTGCCGCCATCGCTGATGGTCGAGCCGCGCCGTCCGCAAGCCGGGCCCGAACAGCTACCATCGGCTGCCCTCTGGGCGAGGGCAATAGAGAGGGGTCTCGCTACGGCGATGAAGCTTGGGGGAGTTCGGGCGGGTGACCACACTGACGAGTAACGAGTGCGAGCGGATGCTCGAACACTCCCGGGCGCGCGACAGCGCCGGCGCGACGCGGGCTGATCGAACCATGACCAAAAAAGCGCAGAATCCGACCGCGAACGGCCGGCCAGGGCGTGGTTGTGGCGGCGCCAAGGGCTTGTGCCAGCTAGGTTTTGAGGATGTTTTTGGCAGTGGCCCGATTTTTGCTTTTGAACTCCGTTGAAGCTGCTTTGATAGGCGGGCTTGGAGCCTTGGGCCGGCAGCACGCTGCAGCAAGTTGGTCTGCAGGTTGGGGTTGGAAGGAATTGCCGGCGTGGCGTGCGTGACGGGTGACGCAGAGTTGTGGAGCGTCGCCGAAGTCGCCGCGATCGATCATGTCAGGATGAGAGGGCAGGAATGGGCAAGGCCGATCAGGAACCGCACCAGGGAGTGCTCCGAGAGCGCTTTTACCAGAGCGTGGCGGAGACCCTGACCCTGTTGCATGCCGCTCCTGGCTACGATCGTCGGCGGGCCTTGCTCGAGGTGGCCAGGACGCTCGCCAGTATCATGGACCTGCCGCTGGTATGGATCGGGCGGCGGGAGCTGGCCCACTCCAGGCTCGACATTGCCGCGGCTGGCCCCAAGGCGGATTACGCGTCGTCGTTGCGGATCAGCGACGACCCGCGTGAGCCGGGCGGGTGCGGACCGGCGGGCGCGGTGCTGCGCGAAGGCCGTGCCAGATTGACCACGGTGGATGCACCGGAATATGCGCCATCGCTGGACGCTGCTCGCGACCACGGATTCGGCTCGATCATCGTGGCCGCTTCCGGCACCGCCGACGGTGGGCAGCTGGCGCTGGCCGTCTATTCGCGTGAGGGTGGTCCGGCGCTGACGCCGGAGTTGCTCGACTGGGCGCAACGGCTTGCCGACGAGCTCGCGCGGTTCTGGGACGATCAGGCACTGTTCGAGCGCAATCTGCGTTTGGGTCGATATCGTGAAGCGCACCGCACGATCCAGCGCGCGATGCTTTGTCAGCCGGAGCCAGAGGCGGTCTACCTGACCCTGTCAGAGACGCTGGTGAAGGTCGCGGACGCGGCGGCTTGCATCATCTATGTACCCGAGGGTGGCGTTTTACGCCGGATTATCCGGGTCGGCGCTGTCGCCGATGCCGTCGGTGACCTGCCAGAGCCACCGACCCACGCCGAAGGCCCTTCGCTCCGGACACCCACGTTGGCCTACATGCAGGGCGTGCCGGTCGTGCGCTTGCAGCCGTCCACCCACCCCGATGTGTCTGCCGCATGGCGAATCGAGCCGCTCGCGCAAATGGGGGCGATCGGCTGCTGGCCGATTTTTTCGTCGGTGGTCGCCGACGATGCGACGATGCGCACCCCGGATGCCGTGCTGTTGCTGGTTACCGCGGAAATGGATGCTTTCGACGCCAACTTGCGTCAGCTGCTCGACGAGATCACGGACACGGTTGGCCTTGCGTTACGCCAGCACAGACATCGTCAGGCCCTGTTTCAGGAACAAGATCGTCAGACCTATCTGGCGTTGCACGACGCGCTGACCGACCTTCCGAACCGCCGCGCGCTCGACTATCACCTCGAACGTGCCCTCGTACGGGCGGCGCGACATCAGCGACTGGTGGCGGTCGGCATGCTTGACCTGGACGACCTCAAGCCGATCAATGATCTTCATGGGCACGCGGCAGGTGATCGTGTGTTGATCGAGCTGGCGGCTCGGCTGAACAGTGCGCTCCGTTCCGAGGACTACGTAGCACGGCTTGGCGGCGATGAATTCGTGCTGGTGTTTGAGGATCTGACCGCCGAAGACGACCTGGATATCCTGCTGGATCGATTGTGGCAATCGCTGCAGCGACCGATCCTGATTGGTGAGTCGACCTTCCATATAACGGTCAGCCTGGGTATTGCGCTGTATCCGAACCACGCGCAGGCCCGGGGCGAGCAGCTGCTGCGGCTTGCCGATCAGGCGATGTACCAGGTCAAGGCACGCAAGCAACAGCGTTCCAGCTGGTGGGCATTGGCGCTGCCAGAGGGCGCGGCGGGCCAGCAGGCGTCCGAGGATGACGCAAGCGCGGCCATGCCCCACGGGCAGCGTGCTTCCGCGCTGCTGCGGGACTGCATCGATGTGTGGCAACCGCAGTTGCCCGCCATGGTGGAGCGCCTCTTCGCCGCGATAGAGGCGCATGAGGGTATCGCCGGGATACTTGGTGGTTTTCCGCCCGATGCACTGGATGCCTTCAAGTCGCGTTTGTCACGACATGTGCGGACCTTGCTCTATCCGGATCTCGATCTGGATGGCCAGCGCGGCGGGGCCATCAGGGCAGGCCTTTGTCAGGCGGCCTGCGGGCTCGAGGAGGTGTGGCTGCTGCAAGTGATCGAGCAACTCCGTGTCATTCTCACCACTACGCTGGGGTCGGGCGCGCGCGCCAACCGCAAGGCGCTGGCGATCGTGCTGCAGCGGCTCGACCTGGAACAGCAATGGCAACGGGACAGCATGCGGGAGCTGCAGCGTCGCCGCGGCGTAACCCTGGCCAGGGTCCATGCTCTGGCCTGGTCGGCAGACGACTATCTGCAGCTGATCGAGGGCGTGGTGAACGTGCTGGCCGCGCATGAGGAAGTCGTCGCCTGCGCCGTCGGGCGTCCCGATGCATCAGGCCGGATGGTCCACGAAATCGTGGCCGGTGCAGTTCCCGCCGAGCACTTGCGGATAACCAACAGCGGTGAGGTGCCGCCGATCCAACTCAATCAGGAAAGCCCTGAGGTGGATGAGCCGGTCGGACGCGCGTGGCGCATGGCGAACATTCAGCGGTGCGAGCACTACGGTAGCGACCCGGCCATGGCGCTCTGGCGTGATACCGCCATGCGCCATGGGGTCGTATCGCAGGTTGCCATTCCGTTGTGTCTGCCGTCGCGCAAGCCGCTGGCGATACTCTCGCTGTACAGCCACTACTCGGGAGGATTCCAGAGCGAGAGTCAGCAGGCATTCGTCCAGCAGATCAAGGCGGTGCTGGAGCTTGCTCTGCTGCATATGGCGCCCCGGCGGCAGCTTGCCGCCCTGCTGCCCGCGTTTGTGCGACAGCGCTGGCGCACCATCATTACGACGGGTGCGCTGCGGATGCACTATCAGCCCATGATCAGGCTTGCTGATCGCCAGGTTGCCGGGTTTGAGGCGCTGGCGCGATTGCGTGATGATCTGGGAAGCCTGTTGCTCCCCGCCAGCTTCCTGCCCGCGTTGGGCGCCGCCGGCCTGATGCGGCTGTTTCGTGATGGCGTCATCCAGGCCGTGGCCTGTCGTCAATCGCTGGTTCGGACCGGTCTCGTCACGGGCATGTCGGTCAACGTGCCGGCGCTGGCCCTGCAGGATTCCCGTTATGCACGGACGGTAGAGATGGTTTTGCAAGCCAGCGGTTGTCCGGTGGGGGCTTTACGGTTCGAGGCGCTTGAATCCCTGGCCGGAAATGGTTGCTGGGCGCTGATGGCAAGTGCCGGTGTACAGTCCCTGAAATCGCTGGTTGGTCCAGCGGTCGAGGATGACGTGGTGGTCAGTCGCAGGCTGTTGGCGCACCTCAGCCAGTCACCGTTCGATCGCATCAAGATCGACCAGGCCATTATCGGCCAGGTCAGGCATGATCCGCTGGGCACCCTGCGTCTGATGCGTCAGTTGATTCGGGTCGGCCATGCGTTGGGGCAAGAGGTGGTTGTCGAAGGGCTTGAGTCGACAGGTATGCTGGAAGCGGCGTCGATACTTGGCGCGGATTTCGGGCAAGGCTTCGCACTCGCCCATCCGATGCCTCCGGAAGCGCTTCCAGACTGGCTCGTCCGCTTTGAATCGGAGCGACACAGCCCGTCCCCGGCCAGCGCGCTTGGCGCGCTGGCCGGGGCGCTGCGCTGGGAAGAGCGCTTCGTTGAGCTGTTTGACGAGCCGTATTCCCGTGATCGTCATGTGCATGCAGGCTCCATCGCTGGTGAGTATGTGGCGCGTGCCGAAGGCGTTTCGGACGCCTTGCGCGCCAGTCATGACTCCATGCAGAAAGCAGCCAGCGCCGGCCCGTTCGATCACGACTATGGCGTACAGCGTGACGTGTTCTTCTCCTTGCTGGTCGAGCGTGTGCTCGATGAGGAGCGTCTTCTTGAGCGCACGAGCCTGGATGCTGCCTGACCACCGTGCCGCTGAGTCGGCAAGCGCAATTCTCGCCAAGGCTTGAAGTTGGGGTAGTGAAAGATGCGCCAAGTCTCATGGGCTCTCGGGTCGAGTGGCGCGTGTTGGTGGCGTAAGCGGTGCCGCGCCTTTGCCTGCGCGCTGGCGCCGGCGTGTTCCACGCCGCAATACCTTTTGATGCCCTGGACCCCCTCTGTTTTGCAGCGACTGCCAATCCGGTTACCACGCGCCGTACGACCGATTCGAGCGCCTGGCGACGAACCCCGATGTGTCGAGTTTTCTGATGCGCTGCAAACAATGCGGGGCGTTGTGGAATGAGAATTTCGGGGTGCCGGAGTTGCTCACCCGAACGCATGTGCGGTGGTCGTATCCGGCGGCGCGGATCTAGCCTTGGCGTGGATTCGTGGGGATGCTGGATCGACTACGAGAACACGATGTCGCCCGGTCGCACGAGCTTCATGTTCTCGCATAGCCGAGCACGCATCGTTAGTGCCTTCTGCAGCCTTTTTGTAGAGCCACGTGATAGCTATTTCGCGAGGTTGGCGAGCCACTTCAACACCGACTTGGACAGCTCAAGCCGCTGATCCGAATACGCGTGATCGGTAGGCAGGTGCACGGTAGTGACGTGGGTGTCGCCGGCCTTGCGCAGATCGGCGGCGAAGGCCTGATTGGCCGGTGCGAGGCCGTCGTCGGAGGTGATGATGAGGGCGGTGCGATTCTTCAGGGCGTCGACTTTCGAGGGGAAGATCCACTCGGGGGCATGGTCGAGCAGTTCGCGCGCCAAGCCGTCCGGGGTGCAGCCGCTCAGCGGAGCCATGCCTTCGTCGGCGAGGCCGGCGCTCATCGCCTTGATGCCTGCGGCTTCGCCGTCCTTGCGGACCAGTGCCTGTGCATGTCCGGCCATGTCGGCGGCGGAGATGGTGGCGAAGGCTTTGATCGCGGGGTCGGCTGCGGCTGCTTCGACGGTCATGAAGCCACCCATGCTGTGCCCGAGCAGCACGATGCGAGCGGGATCGAGACGCAGCGTTTTGGCGACGTTGGGTTGGCGCAAGTAGGCGATTGCTGCGGCGGTATCTTCAATGCTGTGCGTGAACGAAAAGTTGCCGGGCGTGCCCCAGGAGCCGCGATAGTTGAAATAGAGCACGTCCCAGCCGGCACGGCGCATGTCTTGCGCCAGGTCGAGGTTGCGCTCGTTGCCGGGAAAGCCGTGCAGCAGGATCACCGCCGGATGTGGGCCGGCACCGGCGGCCACGTAGACCAGCGCATTTAGCGGCGCGCCGTGGCTGGGGATCTGCATGGTCTGCATTTCGGCGCGGTTGGCGCCTTGGGGCGTGCTGAGCAGGCTGGTACTGGTGGTGGCCTGGGGCGGCTTGGATTGAACAGGGCTGGCGCTGAGCAGCAGACCCACGCCGAGGCTGGCGGCGGCGGCGGTGCAGAGCAGTGGGCGCTTCATGGTGATCCCCCGGGCTGGATGGTGCGGGCGACGGCAAGGTCGCCCGGGTAGCATGCCGGCGAGAGGCCGGGGTATTCCCTGGCGGAATGTAGCGCGTTCGCGACCCGGCCGCGCGGGCTGCTCACGGGTTTGAAGATTGGGAACGGTCCCGCATGATGCAACAGCGAAAGTCGCACCCCTCGCGGGATGCGACTACATCAACTGCACTTGCCAATCAGCGCAGGCCACCGCTGGCGTACAGGTGCTCGCCGTTCAACCAGTACGAATCGTCCGAGGCCAGGAAGGTGACGATCGAGGCGATGTCCCTGGGCTGGCCGGTGCGGCCCAGCGGGGTTTGTGCCACGGCGCCGGCTTCGAACTCCGAGCCGATGAAACCCGCGCTATGCGTGCCTTCGGTTTCCACGATGCCGGGGTTGACCGCGTTGACGCGGATCTTGCGCGGGCCGAGTTCGCCGGCCAGCACGCCGGTGATGCCGATCACGGCGCTCTTGGTGGCGGTGTAGACCGCACTGGCCGGTGGCAGCAGGCGCGAAACCAGCGAGCCGATATTGATCACGCTGGAGCCTTCGCCCAGATGTTTCGCCGCTGCCTGGGTGACCAGCAGCAGGCCGAGCACGTTGATGTTGAACTGCTTGTGGAAGTGCTCTTCGGTGATCGCCTCGAGCGGTGCGAACTCGTAGACGCCGGAGTTGTTGACCAGCACGTCAATTTTGCCGAACTGCTTGATCGCGACGTCGACGATGGCCTGCGCGTCGGCGACCTTGGAAACGTCACCCTGTACAGCGACGGCCTTGCCACCGGCGGCGGTGATCTCGGCCACCACGGCATCGGCGCCGGTCTTGCTGGAGGCGTAGTTCACCACCACCGATGCACCTTCGGTGGCGAGTGACTTGGCGATGGCGGCGCCGATGCCCTTGGATGCGCCGGTGACGAGGGCGACTTTGCCTGTGAGCTTGCTCATGACGAGGTCCTGTTTTGATTTTGGGGGAGGTACTGAATTGGTTCCTAACTTCGGTTGTTCGTAACATATGAACTATGGAACTAAGAGTCAAGGGTTGTTATGCTTCGTGCCATGAAACCGTTGATCCACCCGTCCATCGACGACATCACCGTGGAGGGCATCCTGCATGCGCTGTCCGATCCGGTGCGTGTGGCGATCTATGCCGACATGGCCGGTGCTGGCTGCGCACAGACCTGTTCGACCTTTCTGCAGGTGGTCGACCGCTCGATTCCCAAGTCCACGTTGTCGCAGCACTTCCGCACCTTGCGCGAGGCGGGGCTGATACGCAGCGAGCGTCAGGGCGTGGAAATGCTCAACACCACGCGCTGCGCCGAGATCGAGCAGCGCTTCCCAGGCTTGCTCCCCGCGATCATGACTGCGCACCGTGTCCAGGTCGCTGAAAAATCCCGCCCGGCCAGGCGCAAGGCGACTGCTGGTATGACCAAGGCGGACTGACTTCGATCGCCGATTGCGGGCGACTTTTGCGCCTGCTGCCAGCAGTACAACCCATGGCCGGGCTGATCGTACCTGCCGGCGCAGCGACTACGGATGCGCCCTCCGCGTGGGCCCGCTGAAATGCATCAGTGCATCCGGGAAGGGGATGCGCGGATCGATCACTATGCGTCAACGCCGGGTTCGGGCTTGCTGATCGCGTTGCTCTACTGTGGCCACCACTCATCCAGCTGCTGATCCAGCCACTTCGCCACGCGGGCGAATTTTTTCGTATCCGCATGATGCGGCAGGGGTGAGTCGTCGCCGAAGTGTGCGTTCAAGGCATCAACCAGGGCGGCATTCCACTCGGGATGAAACTGCACTCCGAGGTAGCGCGTGCCGAGGGCGAACATCTGCTGCGCGCAGCGCTCGCTTGAGGCCAGTGAACGAGCACCGGGTGGCAGGGTGAAGCTGTCCTCATGCCATTGCAGGGCGTGGAGCGAGCTGCCGTCGCTGAAGTGGATGAGGGTCCAGCCGGCTTCGCCGTGATCCAACGTGTGGATCTTCGCGCCGAGGGCGTCGGCCAGCAGTTGGGCGCCCAGGCAAATGCCGAACACCGGTATTTCATCGGCGATGCGTTCGCGCAACCACGCCCGTTCGCGTTCCAGCCAGGCGGGTGCGTGGTTGACCGCATACGGCCCACCGAGCAGCAGGCAGGGATGATGGGTTACCGCGGGCAGTTGGCCGAGGTCGGTGCGATGGACTTCCAGCGTGACACCGCGCCGCTCCGCCCACGTGGAAACCTCGCCGACGCCTTCGGCCTGGTGGTGCTGCAGGACAATCAGTCGTTGGGTCATGGCGGGCCTTTGCTGTCAGGGCACTTTGCCGATGCGGCGTGCTGCTGGCCACGCAGGTGGCTTCAAGTGGTTGCCATCATTCCGGTCAAAGTCTAGCGCAAGGGCGCGGGATCGCCCGGCACGTCGTCGTCATCCATGCTCCAGCGCAATCGCCCGCTGGCAAGGCTGACGCGAAGGTGGCGATGTTTTGCGAGGTAGTGAGCCCCCACGAGAGCCGCGCCGAAGCCGGACGCGCCGCCCACGACCAGGGCCCAGCGCGGGCCCAGGGTGTCGGCCACCCAGCCGACGATGGGGGCGCCGATCGGGGTGCCGCCCATCGCGATGGCGAGCACGATGGCGATCACCCGCCCGCGCATGGCGGGGGTGGTGGTCATCTGCGCCAGGCTCAGGGTGGAGGTGGTGATGGTCTGGGCGGAGATGCCGATGATCACCAGCGCGGCGGCGAACAGCAGCTCGTTCGGCATCATGGCGGCGAGTGAGCAGCCCAGCCCGAACACGCCGGCGCCGATCATCAGCAAGGGGATGCTGGGCTTGTCGCGCTGGGCGGCGAGCAGGGCGCCGGCGATCGAGCCGATGGCCATGGTCGAGGTGAGCAGGCCATAGGTGCCAGCGCCGGCGTGAAACACGCTTACCGCCATGGTCGAGATGTAGATGGCGAAGTTGAGGCCGAAGGTGCCGATCAGCAGCAGCATGAACAGCACGGCCATCAGGTCAGGACGCTGGCGCACGTAGCGGAAGCCATCGGCGAGGCTGCTGCGGGTGCGTAGCGCCTTGTCCGTGCGATGCAGGTCGGCCACGCGCAGCCGCCACAGCGCCACGAGTACGGCGGCGAACGAGGCGGCATTGATCAGGAACACCCAGCCCGTGCCGACGCCGGCGATCAGCAGGCCGGCGACGGCCGGACCGATCATGCGCGCGGCGTTGAACGAGGTGGAGTTCAGCGCCACCGCATTGGACAGGTCGGCTTCGCCCACCATCTCGGCCACGAAGGTCTGGCGCGCGGGGGAGTCGAACGCGGTCACACAGCCAAGCAGCAGGGCGAAACCGTATACCTGCCATAACTGCACGGCGCCGCTGAGGGTGAGCAGGCCCAGCCCCAGCGCCAGCACGCCCATCGCCGCCTGGGTGGCGATCAACAGCTTGCGTCGATCCAGGTGGTCGGCGGCAAAGCCGCTCAGCGGCAGCAGCAATACCATCGGCCCGAACTGCAGCGACATCACCACACCCACCGCGGTGGCGCTGTGATGGGTCAGTTCGGTGAGTACGAGCCAGTCCTGTGCGATGCGCTGCATCCAGGTGCCGATGTTGGATACCACCGCACCACTGGCCCAAAGCCGATAGTTGCGATTTTTCAGTGAGCGGAAGGTGCCTTTCATCGTGGGTTCGACGATTCCGCAGACGTGTTGTCGGCCACACTCCGCTCAAGCAGCGCGATGATCTCGGCACTGGTGCCGGTTTCGCCCAGACGCGGAAAGATGCGTTCGACGCTGTTGGCATGCGCGTCGGCGTGCATGTCGGTCATCGCGTCGATGGCGAGCGTGACGTTGAAGCCGAGTTCGTGTGCCTGCCGTGCCGTCGACTCCACGCCGATGCTGGTGGCGACACCGGCCAGCACCACCTGGGTGACCGCATTTTTCTGCAGATGAGCCAGCAGGTCGGTGCCGGTGAATGCACCCCAGGTCCGCTTGCTCACGGTGCGGTCGCCGGGTTGCCGGTTGAGCTCGGGCACCAGCTCGGCCCAGCCGGCGGGCAGGTCGCCAACGCGGCGCGCCTGTTCGGTGCGGCCGGGTGCGAAGCCGGTCAGGTTGATCAGCGCCACCGGCAACTGGCGTTGGCGGAAGGCGGCGGCCAAGGCACTGGCGTGGGCCACCACGTCGGCGGTCGGGTGGGCGGTGGGGTAGGCCACGATGCCGTTCTGCAGGTCGATCACGATCAGGGCGGTATGCGGGTCAAGCGTGGTGACTGACATCGGGGATTTCCGGGGGAGGGGAAGGGGCGAATCCGTAGCACGGATCAGGGTTCGACGACGCGCTTGAACAGTTCCATCGCCTGCGCAAGCTGCTCCTGTTCGGCGGGTGTGAGCTTTTGCTGGAGGGTGCGGAACAGCCAGTCTTCACGCGCCGCACGCCCGGCCTTGATCCAGGCGCGGCAGGCGGGTGTGATCGACCACAGGGTCTGGCGACCGTCGCTCGGGTCCGCGGCGTTGCTGACAAAGCCGGCGGCATGCAAGCTGGAGACGTTCGCGCCCATCGACTGCGGCCGCATGCCTTCGGCTCGTGCCAGCGTGGTCACCGTGGCCGGGCCATCGCTTTCCAGACGACGCAGTACGGACACCTGGGACAGGGTCAGGTCACCCAGGCTGGCCTGTTCGCGCAGCCGCCGCTTGAGCTGGCCTGCCATCACGCGCAGATCCCCCGCCAAGGCCAGGGCGCGGGCGGTTGTGCAGTCGGTAGGGGCCTTGCTCATGGCGACATGATGCGCGGTGGAAAGGGAAACTACAAAGGCAAACTTCATATATGACGCTACCGATTTACCCGTCGTTTGGCCGGCTCGGGTCAGCGGCATTCATGCAGGCGGGCAGTTCGCGGGGCAGGCGCGTTCTGCCCGGGGCGTTGGGTGGCGGCTGGCTGGCTTTCAGCCGCAAGTCACGTAGCAGGCGGAAGCGACTTGCGTTAGCTTGCAAGCTTCTCAAGACGGGGGACGTCCATGAAGAAGTTTTTCGGCATCATGCTGTGCGCACTGCTGGCTGTGAATATTGCCTGGGCGCAGGCCTCACCTGCGACGTCGGCAACGCCGCCGTCGCAGGTAGCCCAGTCGGCGCAAGCCACCACCCCGCCCGTGCATTTCGATGTGGGCAAGGCCACCGAGGCGTACATGGCCGAGCTGACGCCGGCGCAACGGGCGAACTCTGATGCCTATTTCGAAGGCGGTTACTGGCTGATTCTGTGGGACTGTCTGTGGGGCCTGGGCATCGCCTGGCTGCTGCTGGGTACGCAGCTATCGGCGCGCATGCGCAATCTGGCCGAGAAGATCACGCGTTTTCGCTGGCTGCAAACAGCCATCTATGCGGTGCAGTACATCGTGCTGACGGCGCTGCTGGCCTTGCCCTGGAGCATCTACGAAAACTTTGTTCGCGAGCACAAGTACGGACTGTCCACGCAGAACTTCGGGCAGTGGCTTGGCGACCAGACCAAAGGGCTGCTGGTGACCCTGATCCTGGGTACGCTTGCGCTGGTGATCATCTATGCGGTGATTCGCAAGGCCACGCGAACCTGGTGGCTGTGGGGGTCTGGTGTGACCGTGTTGTTCGCGATTTTCGTGGCCACCATTGCGCCGGTTTATATCGCGCCGCTGTTCAACACCTACAAGTCCTTGCCAGACAGCCCGTTGAAGGTGCAAATATTGTCGATGGCGCGCGCCAACGGTATCCCCGCCACCGACGTGTACTGGTTCGATGCCTCCCGCCAGAGCAAACGCATCAGCGCCAATGTCAGCGGCTTGTTCGGCACCACCCGCATCAGTCTCAACGACAACCTGCTCAAGCGCAGCAGCCCGTCGGAAATCAAGGCCGTGCTGGGGCATGAGATGGGCCACTACGTGCTCAACCACATATACAAGGGCATCGTGTTCATCGGCATCATCATCGTGCTTGGTTTTGCCTTCGTGCGCTGGGGCTTCGGCTGGGCCGAACGGCGCTGGGGCGCGCGCTGGGGGCTGCGTGGTGTCGGTGACATAGCCGGCCTGCCCTTGATCGCGGCGTTGTTCACCATCTTCATGTTCTTCATGACGCCGGTGAACAACACGATCACTCGCACGATTGAGTCCGAAGCCGACGCGTTTGGCCTCAATGCCGCGCGCCAGCCCGACGGCTTCGCCCAGGCTGCCGTCCAGTTGTCCGAATACCGAAAGATGCATCCGGGCCCGGTCGAGGAATTCATTTTCTTCGATCACCCCAGCGGCTGGAATCGCATCCATCGCGCGATGGTATGGAAGGCCGAACACCTCAACGATGCGGACGTCCACGCCGCGGCTGTGGACGCACCGCCTGGCGCCCGCTGAAGGGCCACCATCAAGTTACCTGGCAAGCGCCGTAGCTGGCTGGTACCCCGGGCATCTTGAGTGTTTTCAGCCGGCGGCGCGGTGTGGTGTGCCACCTGACCAATTTCCCGCTGCACTAGACCAATCTGAGAGTCCCCCCGGCTCTGCCGGGGAGGCAGTAGCAGTTTGACGTTTACAGAAGTCGCCGTCGGCATTGAGTTAGTTCAAGCGTAGATATCGAACCGACGGCGCATTCTGGCTTGGAATGGTGAAGTCGATGCGTCAAGGGTTGAATGGCGAGCCCTTGATTTTCGATTGCGAAAAGGCCCCTTTGAGGGGCCCGCAATCGTTAAAGCCCCCGGCTTTGCTGGGGGATACTTACCCAAAACGCCGTTGATCGACGGCCATAACGACTTGCCGTGGGAAATCCGAGAGCGGTTCGGGACGGCTGCCGGCGTGGATCTCAGCGTGAGCACGGCGAACCTGCCTGCCAAGGTGGAAGATGGTGGAATCGCGCCGCCGCTGATGACGGATATTCCACGCTTGCGCAGGGGGCATGTCGGCGCGCAGTTCTGGTCGGTGTGGATTCCGCCTGCGGTTACCGGCCCGGCGGCGGTGAAGATGACGATGGAGCAGATTGATATCGTCCGCAGCATGGTCGCGCGCTATCCGAAGGATATGCAATGGCCTATTCGGCGGACGACATCATGCGCGCATTCAAGGCCGGCCGCATCGCCGCCCTGATCGGCCTCGAGGGTGGTCATCAGATCGACGATTCGCTGCCGGTGCTGCGCCAGATGTATGTGCTCGGCGCGCGCTACATGACGCTGACCCATACGCTTGACAACGACTGGGCCGATTCGGCAACGGCTGCACCCAGGCATCATGGGCTGACGCCGTTCGGACGCGCGGTGGTGCATGAGATGAACCGCCTTGGCATGCTGGTTGATCTCAGCCACGTATCGCCGGATACGATGCGCGCAGTCCTGGAGGCCTCGGTAGCGCCGGTGATATTCTCGCATTCCGGTGCGCGCGCGTTGGACGATCACCCACGCGATGTGCCGGACGACGTGCTCACGTTGGTGGCGCGCAACCACGGCATCGTGATGGTGACCTTTGCAGTGTCCTCTGTGTCGGCCGCGCACAATCGCTGGGAGGCCGACCGTGCGGCCGAACAGACGCGCTTCAACGCACCGCCCTACGCGGGGCCTCTACATCGGTCAGCCCGAGCGGGCCAAGGCGGCACTGGCGGCATGGGATCGCCATCATCCGCAGCCGGTCGTCACGCTGGCGATGGTCGCCGATCACATCGAGCACGTACGCCAGGTGGCAGGCATCGACAGCGTCGGCATCGGCTCCGATTTCGACGGTATTCCCGACACCCCCGGGGGCCTGAAAGGCGTCGACAAGTTCCCGGCCCTGCTCAAGGAACTCGCCCGACGTGGCTGGAGCGACGAGGATCTGGCCAAGCTGGCTGGTGGCAACATGCTGCGAGTGATGCGCGAGGCCGCCGCCGTGGCCCAACGACTGCAGGCCACGGAGCCGCCATCATCGGCGACGATCGGGCAACTGGATGCGGGGGTCCCGAAGGCTCCGCGGTAAAGCAGCGCAGTCAGCGCGTTGTCATCGTTGGCGCACGCCCTGGCGGCGTGGAAGGCACACCCAGACGTGAGCGCCATGCGCCAAGGCCGTTCGTGCGGGGCGCACAGACTCGCTTCTTCAGCACTTCACCCGGCCGCCGGCCAGTTGCTGGCACGGATGGAAGACCGGTGCCTTGGGCAGGTCGGGACGGCCATGATCGCCGTCATGATCATGCGGCCGACCAAGGTAGGGCGGCGCCGCGCCCCAATAGCTGGGGGCGTAGTTATCGACAGGCTGAGTCAATTCGTCACGGTACTGATCATTCTTCTGGCGCAGGGCCTGGTTCTCCGCTTCCAGCTGATTGCGGTTGGCGAGCTGATTCACCAGCGCTTGCTGCCGTGCCTGTTCCTCTTGCTGCTGGTCAGCCCGTGCCGCGTCGGCCTGACGCTGGGCTCTTTCGTCTTCCTGCTGCTGGTAGGCCGCCAGGCGCTCCCGGTAGAGCGCCTCCAGATGGTGGGACTTGGCGTATTCCATCGCCTTGCCCTGCTGACCCAGGCGCAGGAACTGGTCGATGATTTCGCTATCGTCGGCCCGGTGCAGCAACTCACCCTTGCCGCCGGGGCAGGGGTGGTCGGTATAGGCCACCGTCCCGGCGTGCGTGCATTTGTAGATGTTCTGCGCACTGGCAGCTGGCGCCAGGGCCAACAGCACGAGGGCGAGACCCAGGAGACATTTGCTTGAGCCGGTGGTTTTCATGGCGACCTCTATTTTGCACCAGGCCATTGTTAATGAGGTGTTGATCAAAAGGGCGATGGTTCGCTGAACGGGCCGTGCTCCGCCAGCCAGCAAGGGCGGCGCGAGTGGATCATTTCACGACGATCAGGTCTGGCCAGTCAGCCGTTGCCGTGAAGTGCCAAGGGCTGCGATTTCCTCGCCAGCGGCGCATGGGGATCGGCGCTGTTCGTGACGACGAAAGGATAGACGGTTTGTGCGGGGCCAGGAACGGGCGACGTCAGTCGGCTGATGATGCAGCGCATTGCTTACAGCTGGCAGACCACGAAATACGACATGAGCGGGGCAGTCCCGTCACTGGCGGGACTGCCTGCAATTCGGGGACAGTCAAGGTAACTAGAAACAGTCCCCATCGCGCAGGCGCAACTTCACTTTTCTTGACCCAAGTCAAGGCGCGATGTTGCCGAGTTCGTATCATTGAAGCTGCAATACCTCCAAACGCCGCCGTGAGGCGATCGTAGTCCTCGCTGCCCCCAGCAAAGATGGAACTAGCCCGCTTCTGCGGGTTTTTTTTACGGGGTTTGACCCCTCTGCACGCGGCGATGAACGTACGCGACGCTCGCCATTCAACCAGGGAGCCTCTACCGGGTCTTGCCGGGATGGACTGCTTCCAGGCCCGGTTCCGGCCAGACCTGCGCCAAAGCCGCACAACGTTGTCCTGGGAGCCCAAGGGCCATGTCGTGCTGTGGTGACCTTGCGGTATGGGCGAAGGCCGCGCAAGCTGCCAATGGCTGGGGTCGGATTGCCAAAGTATTCGACGTGCCGCCTAAGCCGCTTTGAGGAAAACGACGCCGACTGTGGCTTCGACTTCGAAACGATCCAGGGTGTCCGGGTTTAAGCGAAGGCGCCGCCGTCGACCGGCGCCCCGAGATGGCATGGGACGACTTCGTCGCTGGATCCGTCCTGTGGTTTTCAGCCGTTCATTCCAATGCCGCGTGTGGAGTTGTCATGTTCAAAGGTATGATTTTTGGAGTCGTATTGGCGTGTGCCATGGCCTTGCTTGGGGCGTTCTTGCTCGTTCGAAGCGGCCTTCTTCCAGCCAATGCGGACGCACAGCCCGGTTGGCTGGAGACCTGGGTGGCCGGTACTTCGCTGGATGCCACATTGCAGCGCGAAGCCCCCAAGGGGCCCAATCCGGTGGTGCTGAACGAGCAGAATCTCCTCGCTGGAGTTCAACTTTTCGCGAAAAACTGCGCGGTTTGCCATGGTTCCGCCCGGGGGGCTGCATCGCCGTCACCGATAGCGAAAGGCCTGTATCCCAAGCCGCCGCAATTGGCGACTGATGGGGTTGAGGACGATTCGGAAGGACTTTCCTTCTGGAAAATCAAGCACGGCATCCGATTGACCGGCATGCCGTCATGGCGGTATTCCCTGAACGACCGTCAGATCTGGACACTGGCACTTTTCCTCAAGCACATGGACAAGCTGCCGCCCGCCGCTCAGACAGCCTGGGAACAAGTGCAGAACTGGCCGGCTCCTGCCGCGACCCCGATGGCTCAGAAATAGTCGATGCATGGTCTGCGGCCGGTTCTGTCGACATGACCACCGCTAGCGGGCTGGTTCTGCCACCGGCTGGGCAGGCACGCTGGCGCTTTGCCAAGCGCGCAGACCGAGCACGGCCAGCACGATGAAGCCGGCGTACAGCACCGAGGTGATCAGCAGGTGTTTGTAGACGTATTCGCCGACATAGATCACGTCGACAATGATCCACAGCCACCAGGCGGCGGTGTGCCGGCGGTCCTGCCACCACTGGGCGACCAGGCTGAAGCTGGTAAGGGCCGCGTCCAGCCAGGGCAGGGCGGCGTCGGTCCAGCGATGCATGGCAAAGCCAAGCAGCAGGGCGCCGAGCACGCCGAGCAGCAGATGGCCGAGCGCTTGCCCACGAGGCAAGGTGGCTACCAGCACGCGCCCATCGTCACCGAGGTTCTTCAGCCAGCGCCGCCAGCCGTAGACGAGCAGGGCGGCAAACGCCACCTGTAGCAGGGCATCGGAATAGAGCTTCGCATCGACGAAGATCCAGCCGTACACCGCCACCGAGAGCAGGCCGATCGGCCAGCACCATGGCTGGCGCCTGGTGGTCAGCCACACGGCCCAGGCACTCAACAGCGCGCCGACAAGTTCGATCAGGGTCATGTCAGAAGTCGTAAGTCAGCGAGAGGCGGGCCAGTCGCGGCGCGCCCGGGAACAGGTAGCTGTCGCCGCCGGAGGTGCCGGTATCGCGCCAGTAGAAATGGTTGAACACGTTGTCGACGTTGAGGCGCCAGGTGAGCGCGTGACCATGCCATTGACTGATGTATTTCAGGCCGGCGTCGAACACATGATAGGCCGGTACCCGCACCAGGCCGTTCGGTGTGGCCGTGTTCGGGCTGGCGTAACGCCAGCCACCGAGCAGGCTCAGGTTTGGTGTGAACGGCAGCTGGTAGTTCGCGTAAACCGAGGTGCGCAGGCGTGGCACGTTGACGATCTGATGGCCTTCATAGCTGGCTGTGCCGGTGTTCTGCGCACGCGCCTGGATCAGGTTGGCGCTGGCGGTCAGGCGCAGGTGGTCGGTGACTTGCCCGGCGGCATTGAGTTCAAGGCCGGTGTGCACCTCCTCGCCTTGCTGGACGAAGGTGAAGCCGGCAGCGGAGTTGTCAGGTTGGGCAAACTGATACGGCTGATGGATTCGGTACAAGGCGGCCTGCAGGCTCAATGCCGGTGTCCATGCGTATTTCACGCCTGCCTCGACCTGGCGCGCCAGCAGCGGTGCCAGCACGGCGTTGCCATTGGAGGTCCACCACGGCGCCTGCCCACCCAGCGACAGGCTTTCGCTGTAGCTGAGGTAGGTGGTCAGTGACGCACTCGGCTGCCACAGCACGGCGGCTTGCGGCAGCAGCTTGTTCTCCAGGGTGTGCCGATCGAGGACGCCTGTGTCGTCGAACTCACTTTCATTCACGCGCACGTAGCGAGCGCCGGCGAGTACCTGCCATTGCGATCCCAGGTGCACGCGATCGAGCGCGAACAGCGAACGCTGCCAGCTGTCCAGCCGCCGCGCCGAGGGGCCAGGCTGGTTGGGAGATGGCGTGAAGTAGGGTGGGTTCACGTCGGCGATGTTGGCCGTGCCGACGTAGTCATAGACGTAGGGGCGCTGGTTGAGCGTGCGGCGGAACATGCTGGCGCCGACGCTCAGCTCGTGGCTGAGGCTGCCGGTGTCGAATGAGCCCTTGAGCACGGCGCGGACTTCGTCGTTCTGGCGGTTGTCGTTCGGGCTGCGGTAGTCATAGACGTCGTAGTCGCCATTGGGCGCGAAGAAATAGCCCGGTGTGGCGCCGCTGGCGCACGCCGGCGAATAGAAGCAGCCGTAGGCGAAGGCCACGTTGTCGTCGATCACGACGTGACTGTGGCCGGCCGAGAGCTGCGCCTCCCAGTGATCGTTGAACTGGTAGTGAAAGCGCGCGGTGGTGTTGCTGGCATGGATGCCGACCGGTTGCTGCCAGGGCTCGTAGCCGAGCATGCGGCGGCGGCTGGGGTTGGGCGGAATCACCGTGCCGCCGAGCAGCTGGAAGCCGGACACCGAGCGCTGGCCGCTGCTCTGGTAGTCGGTGTCCAGTTGCAAGGTGGCCTTGCTGCTGATCTTCCAGTCCGCCGCCAGGGAGACAAAATTGCGCCGACCATTGGCATGCTGCACGTAGGAGTGCATGTCCTCGTGGGCAGCATTCACGCGCACGCCGAAACCAGGGGTCAGCCAGCCGCCGATGTCCAGCGCGCCGTAACGTGAGCCTTTGGAATCGGTGCCCACGGTGACGGTGTGCACATCGGCCGGGCGCTTGCTGACGTAATTGACCAGGCCGCCGGGCGCGACGATACCCGCTTCCAGGCCGGCCAGGCCCTTGAGAATTTCCACCCGCTGCTTGTCCTCCAGGGTGAGGTATTGCTCGCCGGCGATGCTGAGATCATTCATGCGAAAGCCGCTGGCCAGATCCAGCGGAAAGCCGCGGATGGAGATGTCCTGGTAGTAGCCGACGGCCGCATAGTTGTCGCCGAGCGCGGCATCGGCGTGGGCCAGTTCGCTGAGTGTACGGGGCTGGCGATCATCGATCTGGGCGCGAGTGATCACGGTGATCGCTGCGGGCGTGTCGTGCAGCGGCGTGTTGCCGAGGCCGCCAAGATTGGTGGTGTCGGCGTTGTAGCCCTTGTTGCTGTCTGCCTGCACATGCACCGGAGCCAGCGGAGTGGCCGTTGACGGCGAGGCGCTGTTGTCCTGTGCATGGGTCACAGTCATGACTGACATCAGCGCCAGGATCAGGGAGGTGGGGGGGAATTTGATGGTCATCGTCGTCGTCTGGGCTACGGACGAAGCGACGGCGAGCCGATACCGCCGCAAGGACGGATCGACTCGGCAAGCTCCCTACGCCGGTGCTAACCGGATCAGGTTCCAAGGGACTCTCTCAGCCCGGCAACGCCGGGCACCCCCGCTTCAAGAATGGTTATTGAACCACGAAATGGGGCTCGCGGCGATTCTTGTTGCCAGATTCTTCCGCAGGAGCCCGCCAGCGGGCACCTACGTGGCTTTGGTTGCTCAGCTGCAGCCGCGGATGGCCTGCAGCAGCGCTTGACCGGATGCGGTCTGGAACCACGCCGCGTGGCCGCGCAGGAAGGTGTCGTAGGCGACATCAGCGTTCGCTGTCGAATGCGTGATGGCGTGGAAATACTCCACTTCCGACAGCGCGAAATCCACGTGCACCAAGGGCAGCAGGTCGGCCAGCAGGCGCAGCTCATCGCCGCTCAGCGGCCGCAGCTGGCAGTAACCGTCGATCAGTGCGCGCGCAATGTCCGGGTGGGCGGCCGCCGCTCCCGTATCCAGCGCCAGCCAGGCGATGGCGTTGCGCTCGACGGCGGTAGCCAGATCGAACAGGGCGCAGTTGGCGGCGGCGAGGCCAAAGTCGAATGCTGTGCTGATGTGTGCGTCGTCACGGTCGCTGCTCCAGCACAGGTTGGAGACATGCCAGTCGCCGTGCGTCCACAGTCGGGGCTGCCGTGCCAGCGCCGGTTGCAGCGAGGCATGCCATGGCGCAAGCAAGGCGCGCATGTCAGATGGCCAGTCGCGATGGCGCAGGTAGTCGGCCAGACCGGGACGCTGCGGCAGTTGTGCCCGCAACATGGTGATCGGGTCGACGGCGCGGATCAGCTCGCTGCGGGCCACCAGGATATGGGTGTCACGCTGGGGCGCGGCGTAGCCTTCGGCCGCCTGGTGCAGGGTTGCCAGCATGCGACCGGCGCGCAGTGCGTGCAGCGGGTTGGTCAGCGGCTGCCAGGAGATGGTGTCGCGGTAGATGTCGATACCGGCCGAACGCTGATGCACTTCGTATACCCAATCGCCGAGGGCGACCGCGGTTTGTCCGCCGGCATCCGCCAGCACGGCCGGTATCGGCATCCCGTGCCGCCGCAGGTGGGCGATGAAGCGATGCTCTTCACTGAGCGTGGCGAGCGAGCGCACGCTGTGGTGGTGACGCTTGACGAAGACGACGCCCGCCGCCGACGTATCGACCAGCGCGGCCGCGGAAAGTGGCCGCGGGCTGTGCCATTGCAGGTGTGCCGCTGCGCCCAGCTGGGGGTAGCGGCGCAGCAGTTGTTCGACGTCGCTGTCGGCAAGCGCCGGCCAGTCCGGCGCGGTCTCGCCGCCAGCCAGGTCATGCACCGTGTGGGTGGGATCATTCATGGGCAGGTGCGGGGTTTCGCTGACGGGCAAGTGGCGGATTATCCCCGAAAGTGTGTTTGCCGCGCTTCCGTGTTGGCGCGCCATCGCGTTTAATGCAGGGCTTCCCCAGGATGTTCCGCCCACCGATGAGTGCCTTGTTGCTGCTGTTTGTCTGTCTGGTGCTCGGTGTCCTGGTAGCACGCTTTGCCAAGCCGCCCGCGGGCATGGTCCACGGTATCAACTGGTGGGTGCTCAATATCGCGCTCTCGGCGCTGGTGCTGGAGCTGATTCCGCGGGTGAAGTTTGATCCGCAATTGTGGTTTCCGATCGTGGCGATGTGGCTGACGTTCGGCGGCGCGTGGTTGCTGTTTGCCCTGATCGGGCCACGGCTGGGCTGGTCACGGCAGCGCATCGGGGCGCTGATCCTGGTCTGCGGTCTGGGCAACACCTCGTTCATGGGCTACCCGCTGATCCAGGCGCTGCATGGCAAGGCCGGGCTGGCGCTGGCGGTGGTGGCTGACCAGATGGGCTGCTTTCCGGTGCTGGCCTCTGCCGGGATCGTGGTGGCGTCGATCTACTCCGGTCGCGTGCCGCAGCCGCGATTGATTGTCCGTCGCATGCTTACCTTTCCACCGTTCGTCTCGCTGCTGGTCGGCATCCTGGTTGGTAGCCTGGGCGACTGGCCGGTATGGCTGGATGGCGTGTTTGCCCCGATGGGCGCCACGCTGACGCCGCTGGCGTTGTTTTCGGTCGGGCTGCAGTTCAGATTCCATCTGGGTGATCGCCGACTGGCCGCGGTGGGTTTGGGGTTGGGCTGGAAATTGCTGCTGGCGCCGCTGCTGTGCCTGCTGCTGGGGTCGGCCGCGGGTGTCGGCGGCCTGGTGCTCACGGTCGGAGTGCTGCAAGCGGCGATGGCGCCGATGATTTCCGCCGCCATTCTGGCCGACGAGTACGCGTTGGAGCCAACGCTGGCCAACACCATCCTGGGCGCCGGTATCTTGCTGTCCTTGATCACCGTGCCGCTGGGCAATATGTTGCTCGGCAGTTGAGAGGCTGCGGCGCAGCTTGCTTCGAAACGCCGCTGCAACGAGACTGGCAAACGTAACTTGCGCAGCTAGGGGACGCATGTCATGGCAGGCTTTCAGCTGATCCGACGTATCTTTGGCAGTGAGCATGGGGAACGGCGTGCCGAGCCGCGCATCGGTATGCCGAAAAACGCACGCATTCTGGTGGTGGATGATTCGTCGACCATACGGGCGGTGCTGGGCAAGATGCTCAGCCAGGACGGCCATGTGGTGCTCAAGGCCGCCGATGGCCAGGCCGGCATCGAGATGGCTCGGCAGGAACTGCCCGACCTCATCTTTCTGGATATCGTCATGCCCGGCATGAATGGCTTTGCGGTGTTGCGCGCGTTGCGCCGCTATGCGCAGACGCATGAGATTCCGATCGTGATGATCAGTGGCAACCTGCAGGCCACCGAGCAGTTTTATGTGCAACGTTTCGGTGCGGACGACTTCATGAAGAAGCCGTTCGGTCGCGGCGAGGTATTCGCACGTATCCAGCAATTGTCCAGCAGCGGTCGTTTGGTTGTGCGTTCCCGGGCGGCCGAAGACGCGTCAGTTGTCCAGGCCGGACCTGGCGAAAGTGAGCAGGCGGAGATTCCGGATATTGCGATGCCGGATCCGGAAGACTTGATCCTGCCACCCGGCGGGCATGCGTGATCGTTGCGATGTTGCGCCCGATGGCGCTCAGTGTGTCTGGTTGCCGATGATGCGAGCACTCATCGCTTCTACCGCCTGCCTGGTCTCTTTCAGCCCGCTGCCATCACGTTGACGATCGAGCTTGATTGCCTCGATCTTGCGCCCGGCGCGGATCTGCGCCTCGATCGCGGGGTCGCTGTTGGAGGGATTCGATGGGGAAGACGTACGCGAATACTGCGGTGACGCCTTGCTCGCGCGGTGGCGACCCAGGCCATAGCCGGCCAGGAACAGCGTAACCCAGAGAACCATGCTGCTCAGGTTGAAAGGCATGCCGATGTTTCCTATCCGTTGGCCCGACCGTGATAATGCCGGCAATGACCACCAGCAGCCCCAAGCCTGTCGATGAAGCGCGCGCCGATGTGTGGCTCTGGGCCGCGCGCTTTTTCAAAACCCGTAGCGTGGCCAGGCAGGCGATCGATGGCGGCAAGGTCGAGGTCAACGGCAGTGGCTGCAAGGCGGCCAAGGCGCTGCATGTCGGCGATCGCCTGCGCATCACCCGCGGCGAGGAACGGTTGGAGATCGAGCTGCTGATGCTGTCGTCCCGGCGCGGGCCTGCTTCCGAGGCCAGCTTGCTGTACCGCGAGACTGATGCCAGCTGTGCGCTGCGCGAAGCCGATCGTGAGCGGCGTCGATTGACCGGTGCCGCGTTCGATCATCCGGCCGGTCGCCCGGACAAGCAGGCACGGCGTCAGCTGCGACGCCTGAAGGATGCGCAATAAGGGCCACCGCAAGAAAGACCGCTCATGCGCGACAAGCCAGGCAATGCAAGCGTTGAGCACTGGGTCGCATATTGCGTGGACATTCTGGGCGAGCATGCATGTCGATGTCGATCGGCAGCCAAAGACCAGTTTTGGCGTCCGCGTGCTGGTGGTCGATGACTCACCGACGATTTGTGCCGTGCTCGGCAAGATGCTGGGCCGGGATGGTTACGAGGTGATCAAGGCCTTGGATGGCGGCAGCGCCATCGAGATGGCGCGCCGCGCGCCGCCTGCGCTGATCTTTCTCGACGTGGTGATGCCTGGCATGAACGGCTTCAGCTTGCTGCGCAAGCTGCGGCATGATCCGCTGACCAGTCATATCCCGATCATCATGATCAGCGGCAACCAGCAGGCGACCGAGCAGTTTTACCTGCAGCGTTGCGGCGCTGACGATTTCATGAAAAGCCTTTCGATCGTGACGCTGTGAGCGAGCGCATCGGCCAGCTGGTCAATTGTGGACGTTTGCCTGCGCGGGAGGAGGCGGCCGTTCCCATGGGGTCGGCGCCCCCGTTGGCCGCCGATGCGTTGAACCTGATCCCCGATGTCGCGATGCCTGATGCAGGGCCGCATGAGGTGAGCACTTGGCGGGACCCGCGCCGTTGCTGGAGGCCACGCAGGCGGCTGCCTGAGCTCACCAGGTTTGTCCCGGCAGAGTTCACGAATGCAAAAACGCCACGGATGTTGCCATCCGTGGCGTTTTGCTGTCGTTCGGCGGTGAAGCGTTCAACCAGCCCGTTCGCTGATGCGCTTCTGGCCTGTTGTCCGGGTCACCTGAGGTCGAAGCGATCCAGGTTCATCACCTTGCTCCAGGCGGCGACGAAGTCCCGGACAAACTTCCCTTGCGCGTCTGAGCTTGCATAGACTTCAGCCAGCGCCCGCAGTTGGGCATGCGAACCGAAGATGAGGTCGACACGGGTGCCGGTCCATTTGAGTTCGCCGGTTGTGCGATCGCGCCCTTCAAACACATCCTTGTCTTCCGAGACCGCCTTCCACTCCGTGCCCATGTCGAGCAGGTTCATGAAGAAGTCGTTGCTCAGCGTTTCCGGCCGCTTGGTAAAGACGCCATGCCGGGTCTGGCCGACGTTGGCTTGGAGTACGCGCATGCCACCAACGAGCACCGTCATCTCGGGCGCGGTCAGGGTGAGCAGTTGTGCCTTGTCCACCAGCAATGCCTCGGCCGATACGCTGTATTTGTCCTTGAGGTAGTTGCGGAAGCCGTCGGCGATCGGTTCGAGTACGGCGAAGGCTTGCACATCGGTTTGCTCCTGCGAGGCGTCCATGCGTCCTGGTGTGAAGGGAACCGTCACCGCGTGACCGGCATTCTTTGCCGCCCGCTCGACGCCCGCGCAACCGGCCAGCACGATCAGGTCGGCGAGTGAAACCTCCTTGCCACCCGACTGCGCCGTGTTGAATTCGCGCTGGATACGCTCAAGGGTTTCAAGCACCTTCGCCAGTTGCCCGGGTTGGTTGGCGGCCCAATCTTTCTGCGGCGCGAGGCGAATGCGCGCACCGTTCGCGCCCCCGCGCTTGTCGGAGCCACGGAAGGTCGACGCCGATGCCCAGGCCGTCGACACCAGCTGCGAGATCGATACGCCGGAAGCGAGGATATTGCCCTTCAGGGAAACCATGTCGTTCGCATCGATCAATGGATGATTGACGGCGGGGATCGGGTCTTGCCAGATCAGCTCTTCGGCCGGCACGTCCGGGCCGAGATAGCGTGCACGCGGACCCATGTCGCGGTGGGTCAGCTTGAACCACGCCCGCGCGAAGGCGTCGGCGAGCTGGTCCGGGTGCTCGTGGAAGCGCCTTGAAATCTTCTCGTAGGCGGGGTCGAAGCGCAGCGAGAGGTCCGTGGTCAACATGGTCGGCGCGTGGCGCTTCGACGGGTCGCTGGCGTCCGGAATGGCACCGACGCCAGCGCCGCCCTTCGGCGTCCACTGATGCGCGCCGGCCGGGCTCTTGGTCAGCTCCCATTCGTAGCCAAACAGGTTCTCGAAGAAGTTGTTGCTCCACTTGGTCGGCGTGGTGGTCCAGGTGACTTCCAAGCCGCTGCTGATCGCATCAGCGCCTTTGCCGGTGCCGAAGGAGCTCTTCCAGCCGAGGCCTTGCTGCTCGATGCCGGCAGCTTCGGGCTCGGCTCCCACATGGGACGCAGGGCCGGCACCGTGAGTCTTGCCGAAGCTGTGGCCACCGGCGATGAGTGCCACTGTCTCTTCGTCGTTCATCGCCATGCGCGCGAAGGTCTCGCGGATATCCTTGGCTGCCGCTATCGGGTCGGGGTTGCCGTTCGGACCTTCCGGGTTGACGTAGATCAGCCCCATCTGCACGGCAGCGAGCGGATTCTCGAGATCCCGTTTGCCGGAGTAGCGCTTGTCGTCACCCAGCCAGGAGGCCTCGGCGCCCCAGTAGGTGTCCTCTTCCGGCTCCCAGACGTCCTCACGCCCAGCCCCGAAACCGAAGGTCCTGAATCCCATCGATTCCAAGGCGATGTTGCCGGTGAGGATGAACAGGTCCGCCCAGGAAATTTTCCGTCCGTACTTTTGCTTGATCGGCCAGAGCAGCCGGCGCGCCTTGTCGAGGTTGACGTTGTCGGGCCAGCTGTTGAGGGGCGCGAAGCGCTGCTGCCCGGCGCCAGCGCCGCCACGACCGTCGCCGATGCGGTAGGTGCCCGCACCGTGCCACGCCATGCGGATGAAGAACGGCCCGTAGTGGCCGAAGTCTGCCGGCCACCAGTCCTGCGAGTCGGTCATCAGCGCCAGCAGATCCTTCTTCACTGCTGTCAGGTCGAGGCTCTTGAACGCTTCGGGGTAGTTGAAATCCTCGCCCATCGGATCGGACAGGGACGAGTGCTGATGCAGGATTTTCAGGTTCAGTTGGTGCGGCCACCAATCATGGATCGACGTACCACTTCCGGCGGTGTGATTGAACGGGCACTTCGTTTCGGTCGACATGTGTTCTCTACCTTTGGCCGTTTGAGTGGAGCGAATCGGTTCGGTTGGAGCCCGGGTCCCGATACATGAATGGGTTCGTGTTGATGCGGTTGACGCCTCTGAATATGACGAGCGTGTCGCTTCGACAGCAGGACGATGTCGAACCGGCAAACTCGACTCTACGCAGTAGTGGCAATAGATGAAATTCGATAGTTGTGATCGTCTTGATAGATTGTAACTATGAAAAACGTGGCCTTGCGGTCGCCTGCCTGCCCGCGTGCCCGGCGGCAAGCAAACTCCACGGCAGGTGAATGAACCGTCGCGGCGTATCCCGACAGTGTCGTCGCTCATTGGCGACGCGCAACGTTCAACGGGATAGACGGAAGCATCGTTTCCGACATGCGAGGGCACCTCATTCCGCTTGATGGCTGACACCCTTTCAGGTCAACGCAAGTCTTGTTGTATCAAGGCGACACGCTGCCCCGCGGGAAAACCACCACAAATGAATGAACAGGCGGCAGGAGCGCCCGCAGCGCGGTGTCCAGAACGGGGTGGCGAGAGTTCTGGCCAGATAAAACGGTCATCTGACCAGGGCCGAACAGCAACGTCGGAACACATCCGGAAGCAAGATCAGCATGCGAATCCACGCGCGCGCGCAAAGCTGGCTGATCCCGAACCACGTAATCAGGTGAGGTGGTTTGTGGAGGGCGCCTCCTCGTGCCCGCTCGAGGAGGTCTTTGCGTGCTATTTCAGCTGGCGGCAGGTGGGCGGCGCGGCTAGCTCAACGGCGGCCCGCTGCTGGATACGGCGTTGACGGCGGAATCGCTCGTGACCAGCGGCCTGCTGGATTGGCGCCGCTGCGGGTCCTGCGATTCACGTGTCGTTCGCGCGACGGTAGATCGGCACATCGGGGTTGCGGCGAAAGGTGAAAATCAGGCTGGCCTCTCTATGCGCCACTTCGGCGCGGGTAGTGAACGCGCCGCGTGCGACGACGCACAGCGCGGTCAGCCTTGCGGAGCCTGATCCTCCGAGACACGGATCACTTCGTCGGGCAGAAATGTTGATGGCAAGGCATCGGGGTGTCAGATACCCGCGGCGGCCGCTGGCCGCTGTCGCATCGCTTCGGCCCAGCGCGTTACCTGGAGCAGGCTTTCGTCGGGGCGGAACTTGATCATGCGTGAAAAATCCAGGCCGGTGAAGGCGACAATATCGGCGATGGTGAGTCGGTCGCCAGCGATGAAGGCACTCTCGCCGAGGCGGCGTTCGAACAATGGCAACGCCTGCTGCGCGCTGGCCAGGTGCGCGGCGGCAATTTCAGGCACCTGTTTTTCCAGAGCCGCGAGCGCGGGATGACTGTGCCGCACCGCCAGCATCAGCGGCGTGGCCAGCAGCATCTCGGCGCGGCGCATCCACATCTCGATGATGGCAATTTCCCGGGCGTTGTGACCGAACAGGTTGGGTTCGGGATAACGGCTTTCCAGATAACGACAGATGGCGATGGATTCGCTGATCGCCGTACCGTCATCCAGTTCGAGCACCGGCACATTGGACAGACCTGTGCGGGCGCGATACTCGGGCGTTCGGTGTTCGCCCTTGAAGATATCGATTGGCACGATCTCGATGTCTTCGATGTTTTTTTCCGCCATGCACCAGCGCACGCGGCGCGGATTGGGGGCGCGTTGGCTATCGAATAATTTCATGGTTGATTTCTTTCGGTGCCGGGTTCAGGCGGTGACTGCAGCTTGTCTTGCGTGTGGGTCAGGAAATCGCTGGCGTCGTGCCGCTCGTGCAACTGGCTGGACAAGTCGCCGAATGTACGATTGACCATGCGTCCACGTTGCACCGCCGGGCGCGCGGCGATGGTCGAGGCCCAGCGTTGCACATGCGTGTATTCCTGCACCTGCAGGAACTCGCCGGCGTCGTAGAGCAGGCCGCGAGCCAGCGCGCCATACCATGGCCACATGGCGATGTCGGCGATCGAATAGTCGTCGCCGGCCAGGTAAGCGTGTTCGGCCAGATGGTGGTCGAGGACATCCAGTTCGCGCTTGACCTCCATCGAAAACCGGTCGATGGCGTATTCGATCTTGCTCGGCGCGTAGGCGTAAAAATGGCCAAAACCGCCGCCCAGGTAGGGTGCGCTGCCCATCTGCCAGAACAACCAGTTCAGGCACTCGGTGCGCTCCGCGTGCGCGGTGGGCAGGAACGCGCCAAATTTTTCCGCCAGATAGAGAAGGATCGCGCCGGATTCGAACACGCGCACCGGCGGCTCGCCGCTGCGGTCGAGCAAGGCCGGAATTTTCGAATTCGGATTGATCTCGACGAAGCCGCTGCCGAACTGGTCGCCCTGGTCGATGCGGATCAGCCACGCATCGTATTCGGCGCCCGTGTGTCCCAGCGCCAGCAGTTCTTCCAGCATCACTGTCACCTTGACCCCATTCGGGGTGGCCAGTGAATACAGCTGCAGCGGATGACGCCCGACCGGCAACGTCTTGTCATGTGTCGCGCCGGCGATGGGGCGGTTGATGCTGGCGAAGCGCCCGCCGTTCTGCTTGTTCCACTGCCAGATCTTCGGGGGTTGGTAGGATGCGGGTTCAGTCATGGGGTTGAGGCTCTCGCAGGGGGCAAAGGTGCATGTTCGGCACGAGGTCGCGTGACGAAGAATCATATTGCACGTCAACCGCCTTGCCGTGCCCGATGGCGGCGACGTGATCCGGCGCCGCCTGCGCCAAGGAATCAGCGTGGGCGACCTCCGGGAAGGTCGCTTCACCCATCCGGCGATGCTGATGATGGATCGCACGAAAACTACTCGCGCACGAGCTCACATAGCCGGTACAGCGCTTCGTGTGCCTCGCGCGGCGTCATCGCGTCCGGGTCGAGCGTGCGCAGCAGATCTTCGCTGGGCGACGGGCGCCCGCGAGCGAACAGGTCCAACTGCGGCGCGGGCTCGGCATGCGCCTGTCCGGCGCGCGGGACGGCACCAGGATTGGCCGGTTCGCCTCGCTCCAGGGCGCTGAGCGTGCGCCTCGCGTCCGCGATCACTGACTTCGGCAAGCCAGCCAGCGCCGCCACCTGCAGACCGAAGCTGCGGTTGGCAGGGCCTTCCTTCACGGCGTGCATGAAAACCAGTTGCTCGCCGCGCTTCTGATCGTGGAATTCAACGGCGTCCAGATGCACGTTGGCGATGCTGGGAAACTCGCTGGCCAGTTCGGTCAATTCGAAATAGTGGGTGGCGAACAGGGTATAGGCACGGCTGTTGCGGGCCAGGTGCACGGCGGCGGCACGCGCCAGCGACAGGCCGTCGTAGGTGCTGGTGCCGCGCCCCACTTCGTCCATCAGCACCAGGCTGTGCTCCGTCGCGTTGTGCAGGATGTTGGCGGTTTCGCTCATCTCCACCATGAAGGTGGATTGCCCGCGCGAGAGGTCGTCACCGGCGCCGATGCGGGTGAAGATGCGATCGATCGGGCCGATCACCGCGCGGGATGCCGGCACATAGCTGCCGATATGCGCGAGCAGCACGACCAGTGCGTTCTGGCGCATGTAGGTGGATTTGCCGCCCATGTTGGGGCCGGTGATCACCAGCATGCGACGGGCGTCGTCGAGCTTCAGGTCGTTCGGTTCGAACGGTTCGTCGCGCACCTTCTCCACTACCGGATGGCGGCCACGCTCGATGTGGATGCCGGGTTCGTCGGTGAGTTGTGGTGCCGACCAGTCCAGCGCCTCGGCCCGTTCGGCCAGGTTGCTCAATACATCGAGCTCGGCCATCGCGGCGGCGGCGGTTTTCAGTGGTTCGAGCTTTTCGGTCAGCGTGTCCAGCAGGGCTTCGTACAGTGCCCGCTCACGCATCAGCGAACGCTCCTTCGCCGACAGCACCTTGTCCTCAAAGGTCTTCAGTTCTTCGGTGATGTAGCGCTCGGCGTTCTTGGTGGTCTGCCGGCGCGTGTAGTGGGTGGGTGCCTTGTCCGACTGGCCCTTGCTGATCTCGATGTAGTAGCCGTGCACGCGGTTGTAGCCGACCTTGAGCGTGCTGATGCCGCTGGCCGCCTTTTCGCGCTCCTCCAGTTCGACCAGGTACTGATCGGCGTGGGTGGAAAGCCGGCGCAGTTCGTCCAGCTCGGCGTCATAACCGTCGGCGATCACACCGCCGTCGCGTTGCAGTACCGGCGGCTGCTCGACCACGGCGCGGGCGAGCAGGGTGGCGGTTTCGGCGTGATCGCCGATGCGCTCGACCAGTTCGGCGAGCAGGGGGCTGTGCTCTTGTTGAAGAGTGCGGCCATGGTTGGCCGCTTCCTGATCCTCGCGATCAGGGAAGATCGCGCTGGTGACTCTCGGCGCGGCGGCGAGTCCGTCGCGCAGGGTGGACAGGTCGCGCGGCCGCGCCGAGCGCAGTGCGACGCGGGCGAGGATGCGTTCCAGATCACCGATGCTGCGCAGCTGTTCGCGCAGGGACTCGTGGCGACGGCTGTCGCTCAGCATGCCGATCGCCTGATGGCGCCGGCGCAGCAGCTCGCGTGAGCGCAGCGGCCGGGTCAGCCAGCGGCGCAGCAGGCGCGCGCCCATCGGCGTCACCGTTTCATCCAGCACGCCGAGCAGGGTGTGTTCGGTGCGGCCGCTGGGGTGCGTATCCAGCTCAAGGTTGCGGCGGGTGGCGGCGTCAAGCGCGATGGTCTCGCTGGCGCTCTCCACCGCCATGCCGGTTAGGTGCGGTAGCGCGCTCTTCTGGGTCTCCTCGACATAGCCGAGCAGGCAGCCTGCGGCGGCAACAGCCAGCGGCAGGTTGTCCACCCCGAAGCCGCCCAGGTCACGGGTGCCGAAGAAGCGGTTCAACTCGCGCCGCGCCGCATCCCCATCGAAGTGCCAAGGCTGACGCTTGCGCAGCCCGGGCAGGTTGCATACCAGCTTGGGCCAGGCCACGTCCTCGCCGACCAGGGTCTCGGCCGGCTGCAGCCGTGCCAGTTCAGCCGCCAGAACTTCCGCATTAGGTACTTCGCTGAGCAGGAATCGGCCGCTGGACAGGTCGACCCAGGACAGCCCGTAGGCGCCATGGGCGCCGGCGGCGATCGCCAGCAGCAGGTTGTCGCGGCGATCTTCCAGCAGGGCCGCGTCGGTCACGGTGCCGGGCGTGATGATGCGCACCACCTTGCGCTCGACAATGCCCTTGGCCAGCGCCGGATCGCCGATCTGCTCGCAGATCGCCACCGACTCGCCCAGCCGCACCAGCCGCGCCAGGTAGTTCTCGGCCGCGTGGTAAGGCACCCCGGCCATCGGAATGGGCGCGCCGGCCGACTGGCCGCGCTGGGTCAGGGTTATGTCGAGCAGGCGCGCGGCCTTGCGTGCGTCGTCGAAGAACAGCTCGTAGAAATCCCCCATACGGAAGAACAGCAGTACCTCCGGATGCTCGGCCTTGGCCGAGAGGTACTGGCGCATGAACGGGGTGTGTTTGGTGAGATCGTCTTGGCTCATGCACTGCAAGTCTTGGCGTGGTCGCGCGGAACGGGTAGAACGGTGGCTCCGCGCCGTGCGCGGAGTTCATTCAAGTCCGGGAGTCTCGCATGGAGTTGTTGTCTGTTCCTACCGATGTCGAGTTGTTGGCGCTCGCAGGCGAGGTGGCCAGCGTGGTGCAACAGCACCGGCTGATGCTGGTGACGGCGGAGTCGTGCAGCGGCGGCTGGATCGCCAAGACCCTGACCGACCTGCCAGGGAGTTCGGCCTGGTTCGATACCGGCGTGGTGACCTACAGCTACCAGGCGAAGGAAGCCTTGCTGGGGGTGGACCCCAAAACGCTAGAGCGTACCGGTGCGGTCAGTGAAGAGACCGTGCTGGAGATGGTTTCCGGGGCGTTGTCACGCTTCGGTGCCGGGATTGCCGTGGCGGTAACCGGCATTGCCGGCCCCTCCGGTGGTACGCCGGAGAAGCCGGTCGGCACGGTCTGGATCGGCTGGAAGCGCCGGGGTGGATACGGTCATGCACGCCTGTTCCACTTTCCGGGCGACCGTGATGCGGTGCGCCGGCAAACCGTGGCGGCGGCGCTCATCGGCGTGAGTCAAGCCCTGACGGCATGACAGGCCCACCGCCGTCAGCCCCGTTTGACTGGTATGGGATACTGGCCGCGCTATCGCCGATCCCCGTGATCGCGCCAGCGTGATCGCAGCCGGTGAGATTCAATCCGGGCATCATGCCTCTCATTCACAGCCCAACCGGAATACAGACGATGGATGACAACAAGCGCAAGGCGCTCACCTCCGCCCTCGGCCAGATCGAGAAGCAGTTTGGCAAGGGCGCGATCATGCGCATGGGTGACCGCGTCAATGAGGCGATCGAAACGGTCTCCACCGGCTCGCTGGGGCTGGACATCGCGCTCGGTGTCGGCGGCCTGCCGCGTGGTCGCGTGGTCGAGATCTACGGCCCGGAGTCGTCCGGCAAGACCACCATGACCCTGCAGGCAATCGCCAGCTGCCAGCGCGCGGGCGGCACCGCCGCGTTCATCGACGCCGAGCACGCGCTCGATCCGACCTATGCGGAAAAATTGGGGGTCAAGGTCGATGACCTGCTGGTGTCGCAGCCGGATACCGGCGAGCAGGCGCTGGAAATCGCCGACATGCTGGTGCGCTCGGGCGCGGTCGACATGGTGGTGATCGATTCGGTCGCCGCGTTGACGCCGAAGGCGGAGATCGAGGGCGAGATGGGCGATTCCCACGTTGGCCTGCATGCCCGTCTGATGAGCCAGGCACTGCGCAAGCTCACTGCCAATATCAAGAAGTCCGGCACCCTGGTGATCTTCATCAACCAGATCCGCATGAAGATCGGCGTGATGTTCGGCAGCCCCGAGACCACCACTGGTGGCAACGCGCTGAAGTTCTACGCCTCGGTGCGGCTGGATATCCGCCGCATCGGCGCGGTGAAGAAGGGTGACGAGATCATCGGCTCGGAAACCCGCGTGAAAGTGGTCAAGAACAAGGTGGCGCCGCCGTTCCGCCAGGCCGAATTCGAGATCCTGTACGGCGAGGGCACCTCGCGCGAAGGCGAGATCATCGAGCTGGGCGTGCGGGAGAACCTGATCGACAAGTCTGGCGCCTGGTACAGCTACAAGGGCGACCGGATTGGCCAGGGCAAGGAGAACGTGCGTCAATTCCTGCGCGACAACCCGGCCATCGCCAATGAGGTGGATGCTGAGCTGCGTGCCCGTCTGCTGGTGCCGGTAGGCAAGCCTGCCGCCGCTGCCGAAGAGGCGCTCGAGGAAGCGTGAGTCGTGATGGCTGACCGCATTACGTACAAGACATGGCCCGGCTCGCCCGGGCCATGTCCGTTTGCGTGGTCATGAAGCGCCATCCCGGCCCGGACGATCCGGCCAAGCCGAAGCGCAGTGCCTATGACAAGGCGCTGGGCCTGCTGGCGCGCCGTGAGCACTCGCGCAAGGAGCTGAAAACCAAGCTCCGCCAGAGTGGCTACGAAGGCGAGGACACCAGTGCGGCAATCGACCGCCTTGGCGAGCAGCACTATCAGGACGACGACCGTTTCGCCGAAGTGCTGCTGCGCAGCCGGATTGCCCAGGGCTATGGCCCGATGCGACTGCGGGTGGAGCTGAAAAGCCACGGCGTCAGCGATGCGCGCATTCGCGAGTTGCTGGACGAGGCCGGGGTCGACTGGGAGCTGTCCGCGGCCAGTCAGCTGCGTCGCCGCTACGGCAGTGCCGCCACCGCGGACCCGATCGAACGCACGCGTCGGGCGCAATTCCTCTTGCGCCGAGGCTTTGCCGGCGCCACAGTACGGAGTGTCACCCACGCCGACGTGGACGAAGCCGCCGACGACATTTCCTGACATCCATGATCTGCGGGTGATGGATGTGCCGATCGAGTGGCTGCCGCGGCGTGATCCCCCTAGGCCAGCTATCGCGATGCGCATGAAAACTTCAGAAATCCGTTCCGCCTTCCTCGACTACTTCCGCACCAAGGGCCACACCATCGTGCCCTCAAGCTCGCTGGTGCCGCCCAGTGACCCGACCCTGATGTTCACCAATTCGGGCATGGTGCAGTTCAAGAACGTGTTCCTGGGCAGTGAAAAGCCCGGCTACGTGCGCGCGGCCGACGTGCAGCGCTGCCTGCGCGCCGGCGGCAAGCACAACGACCTGGATGCGGTGGGCTATACCGCGCGCCATCACACCTTCTTCGAGATGCTCGGCAACTGGTCGTTTGGCGACTACTTCAAGCGCGAGGCCATCGTATGGGCATGGGAGCTGCTGACCGAGGTGTTCAAGCTGCCCGCGGAACGGCTCACGGTGACCGTTTATCACACCGATGACGATGCGTACGCGATCTGGCGTGACGAGATCGGCGTGCCGGTCGAGCGCATCATCCGCATCGGTGACAACAAGGGTGGCCCGTTTGCCTCGGACAATTTCTGGCAGATGGCGGATACCGGCCCCTGCGGGCCGTGTTCGGAGATCTTCTACGACCATGGCTCGCATATCGCCGGTGGCCCGCCCGGTTCGCCCGACGAAGACGGTGATCGCTTCATCGAGATCTGGAACCTGGTGTTCATGCAGTTCGATCGCGCGCCCGATGGCTCGCTGAGTCCGTTGCCTGCACCGTGCGTGGATACCGGCATGGGCCTGGAGCGGCTGGCGGCGATCCTGCAGCACGTGCATTCAAACTACGAGATCGACCTGTTCGATGCCTTGATCCGCGTTGCCAGCCAGCTCACCTCCACGGCGGATCTGGGTAACAAGTCGCTGCGCGTGATCGCCGACCATATTCGCGCGTGTTCCTTCCTGATTGTCGATGGCGTGCTGCCCTTGAACGAGGGGCGTGGCTACGTGCTGCGTCGGATCATTCGTCGTGCCTTGCGGCATGGTTGGATGCTCGGCGTGCGCAGCGACTTTTTCTGGAAGATGGTGGCACCGCTGGTTGAGCAGATGGGGGAGGCGTATCCGGAGCTGGCCGCCAAGCAGGTCTTTATCGAGGAGGTTCTTCGCAACGAGGAACAGCGTTTCGGCGAGACGCTGGAACACGGCATGCGGCTGTTCGACGAGGTGGCTGCCCGCTCCGGCAAGACGATCGCTGGCGAGGACGCTTTCCGTCTGTACGACACCTACGGCTTCCCCGCCGATCTCACCGCTGACATCGCGCGTGAGCGTGGTCTGGCGGTGGACATGGCTGGTTTCGAGCGCGCGATGAACGAGCAGCGTGAGCGCGCGCGCGCCGCCGGTCGTTTCGAGGCCAAGGGTCAGATGCCTGCCGAGCTGGCCAGTCAGCTTCAGCCTACCGTTTTCCTTGGTTACGAAGCGCTGCGCAGCGAGGCCAGCAAGGTGCTCGGCATCGTGCGCGATGGCCGCCAGGTGGAGCAGTTGGGTGAAGGCGAGGAAGGTCTGGTCATCCTCGATCGCACCCCGTTCTATGCCGAGTCCGGTGGCCAGGTCGGCGACACGGGTGAGCTGAGTTCAGGCGCGGGCCGTTTCGCGGTTGGCGATACGTTGAAAATGGGCGGGGTGTTCTTTGGTCACGCCGGCACCTGGCATGCCGGCCAGCCGCTGCGTAGCGGGGACCTGGTGGTTGCGCAAGTGGACACATCGCGTCGCCAGGCGATTGTGCTCAACCACTCGGCGACGCATCTGCTGCACGCCGCGTTGCGCAAGGTGCTGGGCGAGCACGTGACCCAAAAGGGCTCGTTGGTGGCGCCGGAGCGTTTGCGGTTCGACTTCTCGCACTTCAAGCCGATGAGTCGGGACGAGCTGGAGCAGGTCGAGGCGATGGTCAACGCCGAGGTGCGCTGCAATGCAGTGGCCGAAGTACACAACATGGGTTACGACCAGGCGATCGAGTTCGGCGCGATGGCTTTGTTCGGCGAGAAGTATGGCGACGAAGTACGCGTGCTCAAGATGGGTGAATTTTCCACCGAGTTGTGCGGCGGTACCCATGTTGGCCGCACCGGTGACATCGGCCTGTTCAAGATGGTCAGTGAAGCGGGTGTGGCATCCGGCGTACGCCGCATCGAGGCCGTGACTGGTGCCGGCGCGCTGGCTTTTGTGGGGAATGAGGAGCGTCGCCTGGTGGAGTTCTCGCGGTTGCTTTCCAGCACGGGTGACGATGCCGTCGAAAAACTACGCCAGCTTTTTGAGCGTCAGAAGAAACTGGAGCGCGAGCTGGAATCATTGCGCAGCAAGGCGGCTGGCTCCGCCACCGCCGATCTGGCGAGTAGCGCCATCGATCTCGATGGAATCAAGGTCGTGGCTGCGCGGCTGGAAGGTCTTGATGCGAAGTCGTTGCGCGACAGCGTGGATCAGCTCAAGAAGCAGCTTGGCGATTGCGTGATCCTGCTCGCTGGTGCGGCGGAGGGGCGCGTTTCGTTGATCGCAGGTGTGCACGGCAAGGGTCTGGACCGGATCAAAGCTGGTGATGTCGTTGCCCATGTTGCTGCGCAAATCGACGGCAAGGGGGGGGGGCGTGCAGACATGGCGCAGGGCGGTGGTGCCGATGTGCCCGCGCTGCCGGAAATTCTTGCCGCATTGCCGCATTGGATATCAAGCCGCTGACGTGTGGCGAACGCGAAGCTGAACCGCCCAGTTTCCAATATCCACGCGCATTGCGCAGGTGAATCCGGCTCGGCTACTATCGGCATCGTGTCGACCTTGTCCCCAAGGATCAGGTCGCCAGTCAGGACGCTCAGGAGTGTTTTGGCTGTGAGCCGGGAAGGCGGTAGGGCCTTCGATGGATCAATCGTCGAACTGCAAGAGGCGACAGCTCAGGGGTGAGGCGTCGTCAACCTGCAGGCCTGTGACCAACAGCATTATGGAGTAGTTGACATGTTGATTCTGACCCGCCGGGTCGGTGAGACCCTGATGATCGGAGACGAGGTGACCGTCACCGTTCTTGGCGTCAAGGGTAATCAAGTGCGTATAGGCATCAACGCACCGAAAACCGTAGCCGTGCATCGTGAAGAAATCTATCAACGGATCAAGGGCGAACACGAGACAGGTGGCGCCGACATCGATACCGCTGATCACGAATAGCGAAAAAGTCTTTACCTAGACCACGCCGGTCAGTATCCTTGCCGGCTCTGCAGCAATGCGGAAACAAACCCGGAGAGATGCCCGAGCGGCTGAAGGGGCTCCCCTGCTAAGGGAGTATAGGGTCAAAAGCCTTATCGAGGGTTCGAATCCCTCTCTCTCCGCCAGTTTACATAAAGCCCTGATTTTTCAGGGCTTTTTTGTGGGCGGAGAAAAAGCCATCGGGCCACAAATCGGGACACACCTCGATGAGAATCCTGCACTACTTGCACCTTGCAGCCTCTGGCATTTGGCACTATCGCCAGCGTATGGGTTCACGATGGCTCAAACGGTCACTTCACACGCGCGACCTTCCCACCGCTCAACTCTTGGCCTTGGGCTATGCTCAAACCCTCACACAAGCACGAGGCCGAGGCATGGCAAAGGATGACGCACCCAGCATTGAGAACATTCTCAAAGGGGCATGCGGTGGGCAATTCAAAATCAAAAGGCACCCTGACGGTTCCTTTGACTTGGAAACGGACGGCACACAAGCCGATGCCCTCAGTGCGGCCGACTTTCTGGAACGCATCAGGCCTTTGTCTGCTGAATCTTATTTCACGAAACCCAGCCTCAAGACCCCAGTGCGCCAGCTATGACGGTAGGTAAGGCGGTAGCTGACTATTTGACCAACATCAAGGCCGCGACGTTACCCAAGACTCTAACCATCAAAGCGTCCGCCGTGAATGGGTTTGCCAAACTATACGGCACAAGCAAGCCTCTGGCTGAGCCTGCAAACTCATATCGCCGCCATTCGCACTGGGCGATGGGATCTCGCGACAAAACATCGTCATCCGTGGCATCAGCTACTCCCCAGTCGCTGCGTCCGGGCCAGCGTCTTCTGACGCGGCAGAGCTGCCTTTATGCGGCACGCCTGCGCGGCTGTCAACCAGCAGAGCCTGGCCATCATTTTTGGAGTGTCTTGCGTAAATCTTGCGTCGAAAAAGCGCTTGTCTGGGGCAGATTGAGGATCGCCTGGTGCTTGTGCTGAGCTTCACACCATGCCGCAGCGTGGGGTTGCGACTGTTTTACCTGAAGCCGTAGGTGTCGCCATCGATCACCTTGGCGCTGATCTTGCCGCTGGCGTGGTTGTGCTGTTCAGGGCGGATTTGTGACCGAATGGGTAGCTGAGTCAATTGCAGTTGGGCATTATTCGTAGGCAATCGCGATGACCGCAAACTGCGTCGGGCCACCGGGTAGTTCAGCATTGAACTCATCATCCACGCGCTTCTTCAGCATGGCTCGCGCGATCGGTGAGTCGATGCTGATCCAGCCCTGCTTCGCGTCGGTCTCGTCGGGCCCGACGATGCGGTAGTGAAGCATCTCGCCAGTGTCGACATTTTCCAGCTCGACACGGGCACCAAAGAACACCAGGCCGCAATCGCTCGGTGCGCCCTCGGCAACCTGCAGCGAGGGGATGCGCTTGGTCAGGTAGCGGGCGCGGCGGTCGATTTCGGCCAGTTGTTTCTTGCGGTAGATGTATTCCGCATTTTCCGAGCGGTCACCCTCGGCGGCCGCGGCCGTAATTGCCCTGACCACCTCCGGGCGCAGGGTATGCCACAGGTAGTCGAGCTCGCCCTTGAGTCGCTCAAAACCCGGGCGGGTGATGATGGCGGTGGAGCTTGGGGCTGGCGGTCGCCATCGGGACATGGTTTGCGGATCGGCTGTGAAACAAGGGGGCTGATCTTACCGCCTGAGCCGAGTGGCCGGCGTCACTCAGTTCGGCGCGGGTGTGCTGCCGAGGTGCCTGGCCATGGCCGACAGCTGTGCGTGCAGCGGGTGATCGGGCCAGGCGTGGGCCAGTTGTTGCAGCAACTGGGCGGCATCGTGTTGCTGGTCGACGTGTTCGGCGAGCAGGCGGGCCGCCAGTAGGCCGTAGTGCGGCACTTGCGGGTCGCGTGGCCATTGCGCGAGGTAACCACGGCAGAGGTGTATGGCAATTCGGTGGATGCCCAGGCGTGCGGCCAGGTCGGCCAGCTCGCCGCAGGTACGGGGATCGTCGGGGATGACGGTGGCATCCATCTCCATGCATTCCTGCAACATGCCCAGTGCGCGGCGCGATTCGCCCTGGGCGATAAGGGTGGCCATCCAGATCTGTCCATGCACCAGCAGGGCGTCGCGCAGACCCTGTTGCTTGAGTATCCGACGGTAGGCCATGTGCAGCGAGGCGGGCGCGGCGCGGTCGCGCAGTCGTGGCACCAGCAGATCCAGTGCCGCGTGTGGTTGCTCGCTGGCCAGGGCTTCCACGTCGTCGAGCAGGTTCCGGTCATCGTCCTGGTGGATCTGCCTGACCAGCTGGTGAGCTTTCGGCTGCATGCCGAAGTCCTCGTGGCGCTGGTGGATCAGCACGCCCATCAGGTGGAAATTGAACAGCGTGGCGTAGTTCGCAATCAGGTAAAAAAGCGGCATCGCGAGCAGCTTCGGCAGCACGCTATCGAGCCCCTGCTGCGACCAGCCGACCACCAGCGCGATCAGCAGTTGCACGGCGATCAGCAGCAGATAGGCGCGCCCGAAACGTGACATCACCTGCAACCAGGTGAGCGGGTTGAGTGCGTGCGAGACGCTGCCGTCGAGCGCCAGCGACATCGCGATCGCGGGCAGGGCGACCGCCATCAGTACGCTGACCCAGGCGGTGCCGCCGCCGAAATTCAGCTTCACCGCCAGGGTCAGCACGGTGGACCACAGCAGGATCGCGACCAGTGCCCAGCCGCCGTGGCCGGGTTCGGCGAATTCCGGCGGCTGGGCAAAGCCGTCGGCGCTGTGGCGCAGGCATTCCAGCGCATACAGATAGGTGGCCGCCCAGATGATCAGTTCGAGCAACCAGCCTGCAACCGGCAGCAAGGCGAGATAATGCGCCAGCGTGAACGCGATCAGCGCGGGCAGTGCGGCGGGACGCAGCGGATAGCGCAGTGCTTCGTGCAGTTGTTGCGACCGTGACTGACGTGCATCGAGCAGCTCGATCCGGGTCATCGCGGCGCCGACTCAGCGCTTGCCGCCGAAAATGCCGCCCAGCACGCCGCGCAGGATCTGCCGGCCGATCTGGCTGCCCACGGTGCGCACCATCTGCTTGCCCATGGTTTCGATCATGCCCTGGCGCCGATTGGTGCCGAACAGTGCATCGTGTACTGCGCCGCCCCAGGCCGAGCCGGCTTCGGGCGTGGCTCCTTTGTCGGTGGTATCGGTTGGAGCGTTTGGTGCAGCAACCGCCTTGTCGTCGGCGCGCTTGGCCAGCATCTCGGCGGCGGATTCGCGGTTGATCGTGGTGTCGTATTTCGCGCCCACGGGCGAGCGCTGGCGAATGGTCGTGCGCTCGGCCTCGGTGATCGCGCCGATACGGCAACACGGCGCGGTCACCAGCACCTGTTCCACCGGTGTAGGCACGCCACCCGTGGCCAGGGTCGAGGCCAGCGCTTCACCCACGGCGAGTTGGGTGATCGCTACGCTGCCGTCGAGTCTGGGGTTGGCGACGAAGGTTTCCGCGGCCGCCTTGACCGCTTTCTGGTCGCGTGGCGTGAACGCGCGCAAGGCGTGTTGCACTCGGTTACCCAGCTGACCAAGGATGTTGCCGGGCACATCATCGGGGTTCTGCGAGCAGAAATAGACGCCCACTCCCTTGGAGCGGATCAGCCGTACCACCTGCTCCACCCGCTGCAGCAGGGCCGGTGAGGCATCGTCGAACAACAGATGTGCTTCGTCGAAGAAAAAGATCATCTTCGGTTGGTCCAGGTCACCCACTTCCGGCAGTTGCTCGAACAGTTCGGACAGCAGCCACAACAGGAAGGTGGAGTACAGCCGCGGCTTCATGATCAGCTGGTCGGCGGCGAGCACGTTGATGATGCCGCGCCCGCTCATGTCCTGGCGCATCAGGTCGGTGAGTTCCAGCGCCGGCTCGCCGAAGAACTGGTTGGCGCCGTCATTCTCCAGTTTCAGCAGCGCCCGTTGTATGGCGGCAACGCTGGCCTTGCTGATGAGTCCGTAGCGGGCCGAGATGTCCTTGGCGTTGTCGGCGGCAAAGGTGAGCAGCGAACGTAGGTCAGCCAGATCCAGTAGCAAGAGGCCCTGTTCGTCGGCGACCTTGAAGATGACTTCCAGTACACCTTCCTGGGTGTCGTTGAGCTCCAATACCCGGCCGAGCAGGGTTGGGCCCATCTCGCTGATGGTGGCACGTACCGGATGACCGAGTTTGCCGTAGATATCCCAGAAAATCACGGGATTGGCCTGCGCTTTCCATTCGCGGAGCTTGAGTTTGTCCAGTCGTGCCTTCAGCTTGTCGCCCGGTTCGCCTGCGGCGAGTGCCCCAGCCCGGCCAGGTCGCCCTTGGCGTCGGCGAGGAAGCACGGCACGCCCAATCGCGAAAAGCCCTCGGCGAGCACCATCAGCGAAACTGATTTGCCGGTGCCGGTAGCGCCGGCGACCATGCCGTGGCGGTTGCCGTAATGCGGATCGAGGCTGACAGCTGGTGCTGTCATGGCGGCCGATCAGGATGTCGGTCATGGTCTTCCTTCCCCAAGGGTGGTTCTTTAGATTGTAGCCAGGACGATCATCTTGTCGGGCAGATCGGGCAATGCGTTGAGTCAAAGCGCACTGCCAGCTATGGTGGGCGTTTTTCGCGGACAACATTCCTCATGTCGTTGCCTTCTGCCGTTCGTTCCCTGCGGCGTGCTCCGCTTGCCGTGGCGTTGGGCCTGCTCGCGGCTTGCGCCAGTACCGGCGCAAGCAAGCCGTCGGTGTCGCTCAATGCGTTGTACGGACAGCTGGATCAGGCAAGTCAGGGTTATGAAACCGCGTTGCTGCAGTCGCGCGCTGGCAACTCCGATGCCTCGCAGAAAACGCTGGCGCAGTCGCTCGATCTGCTGAAGGGAGCTGCGGCGCACTGCAGCGATGTCGAAGGCTGTGACCCGCAGCGCTTTTTCTCGGTGTTTGACCACCTGCTTCGGCTGAAGGATGGCGACTTCGAGGATGGACAGGATCTGAGCGGCGATGTGGAGGCTTCGCAGGCGGCGTTGGCCGCCGGCAGGACGGGCGCAGCCAGCCTGCCACAGGCCCAGCGCAGCGTGACCTTGCTGCGTGGTCAGAAGCTGTCGGAGCTGATCGCGATGAATGGCCCGGTGAAGTCGGCGCTGGAGGACTGGTTGACCTGGCGTCGCCCCAACCTGATGGACGCCTACATCAATTACGAGTATCTGCGCAGCCAGATGTGGCCACAGTACAAGCAGGCGGACCTGCCCGAGGCGTTGCTGTTCGGCATCATGGCCAAGGAATCTGGTGGCAAGGTGCACGCGGTGTCGCGTTCTGGCGCCGCCGGGCCGTTGCAGTTCATGTACGCCACCGGTTTGCGCTTCGGGCTGGGTACTGAAAACGGATTCGACATGCGGTTCGATCCCGCGGCGTCGGCGCGGGCGAACGCTGAATACCTCAACGAACAGTTGAAAATATTCAACAACAATCTCGAACTAACCATTGGCGCCTACAACGGCGGCGAAGGCCGCATGCGCCGGCTGGTAGGCGACGACAGCTCGGTGAGCTTTTACGATCCGCGCATCTACAACCAGCTGGCGCCCGAGACCCGCGAGTATGTTCCAGCCGTGCTTGCTGCCGCCTGGCTGTTCCTGCACCCGAATAGCTACAACTTGAAGTTTCCCAAGGTCGACGGCCAGCCCGGTTCGATCGTGCTGAAGCGAGCGGCGTCTTTATCCGAACTTACCGTATGCCTGGGATCGACCAGGGGCATGGATGACGGCTGGTTCCGTACTCTGCGTAATCTCAATCCGCGATTGGACCCCCAAGTGGAGCAGCCGATCGGCACCACGCTGCAGGTGCCCAGGTTGCTGGAGAGCGTCTATGCATCGCGCTGTGTCGACGGGCCTTGGCCGATTCTTGCCGCCGACTTGCACAGTGCAGTGGTGCCGGTGGTTGACGCTGACGAGCATCCGGCACCGACGGTCTCCCGAGGCACGACGACCTATGTCGTGCGCCGCGGTGACACGCTCAGCAGCATCGCGCGCAAGCTGCATTGCGCGAATGTGCGGGAAGTGACCGAGTTGAACGGATTCAGGAACCACCGCATTTCGGTAGGTCAGCGCCTGAAACTGCCGGTCTGTCGATAGCCACGCTGAGGCGGCAGGTCGATTATCAGGCAACCGCGGGTTGCTGCATCCAGCTATCGACTGTCGTGTTGCCGCTGTTTTGCACGTCTTTCAGCTCACGTACCAGCTGCATCACCTGCCGGTACTGTGGCTGCAACTTGGCGTGCGGGGAATTCTTGGTCTCGTGGTACGCCACCGCCAGCCACAGGGCGATCCCCCGCAGCGCCACCTCAGGGTTGCTTGAGCAGGCCCGTTCATAGCCGACATCTGTTCCCTGGCCCCACGGCAGGTAACGCGATTCGGGAGCGGTGCCATAGAGGTGCGGGAAGTCGCTGCGCGATGCCTGACCGATTTCACGCAAGGTGAGCATGCTCAGTCGATCATGGCTGCGTTTGGGCAGGGCCCGGATACTGCGCTCGATATCGCGAAACTGGCGCGCCAACTGACGGCTGCGCATCATCACAAGGAACGGAGTGAGTATCTGCATGAGTTCCCTCGGTACTTGGGCTTGCCTGCGCTCAAACAGTGCGGCGCGAGGGGAGAATAGCAAACCGATGATGAAATAGCGCCTAGATCGTCACAAAATGACGTTATGCGTCAGTTTTTTGGTGCGAACGAGGAGGCTGGCGTCTTCAGATGAGGCCCATCCGCTGCCCGACCTGAACGGGCTGCCGGGGCTCCAAGGCGTCCAGATGCCGGCCTTCCGGCAGCAGCACGATCACGGTCGAACCCATGTTGAAGCGAGCCATCTCGGCGAAGCGATCAAGGGTGATGTTCTGGCCGACGAAGGATTTGCGCTGGATCGACGAGGCATAGGGTGGAATGACCAGGCCGTCCCAGACCGTGGCAACGGATGAGACCAGAATCGCCCCGACCATCACCACCACGAACGGGCCATGTTCGCCATCAAAATGGCAGACCAGGCGTTCATTGCGGGCGAACAGCCGCGGAATCGCTGCCACGGCAAACGGCGCCACGCTGAAAATGCGCCCCGGCACGTGCACCGTCTCGCGCAGCGTTCCCCTCAACGGCATGTGCACGCGGTGATAGTCGCGTGGCGACAGGTAAACCGTGACAAAGGAGCCGTTGCGGAATGGAGCCGCGGCAGCTTCGTCACCACCAAGCAGTTCGGCGGCGGTGTATTCCTGCCCCTTGGCCTGAAAGATACGTCCGTCGACGATGGCACCGGACTGGCTGATGCGGCCGTCGGCCGGGCAGAGCAGGGCGGCCGGATCGCTGTCGGCCGAGCGGGCATCGGCGCGCAGCTTGCGGGTGAAAAACGCGTTGAAATGCTGGTAGGCCAGCGGGTCGGGCTGCACTGCCTCGGTCATGTCGACGTTGTAGTTGCGCACGATGGTGCTGATCAGCCAGTTCTTCCACGGCGTGAAAGTCCAGCGAGTGGCCCAGTAGACGACCCGCGACAAGGCGCGATGCGGCAGCATGTATTGCAGGAGTACGTTGAAATTCATCCCGCCAGTATAAAGGTTGATCCCGCCAGCTGGCCCTATAATGGCCGGCCATCTTGTCTGTTCCTGGATCGCCGTGACTGCCGAACTCGCCTCCATCATCGACTTCATTCGCTATGGCGCCAGTCGCTTCTCGTCGGCCGGGCTGACCTTTGGCCACAGCCACGACAACCCGATCGACGAAGCCACCCACCTGGTGCTGGCCAGCCTGCACCTGCCGCCGGATATCCCGCCGGCCTACGGTGCGGGAAAGCTCACGGCAGCCGAGCGCGAGAATGTGCTGTCGCTGATCGATCGCCGTGTCAACGAGCGCTTGCCGGTGGCTTACCTGGTCGGCGAGACCTGGTTTGCGGGGCTCAAGTTCAAGAGTGACCGCCGCGCGCTGGTGCCGCGCTCGCCGATTGCCGAGCTGATCGAGTCGGGCTTCGCGCCGTGGCTGGACGAGCGTCATATCGAGCGTGCGCTGGATCTGTGCACGGGGTCGGGTTGCATCGGCATCGCCATGGCCGAATACAACCCGGGCTGGCAGGTCCACATCGTGGACATCAGTGAGGATGCCCTGTCGCTGGCGCGCGAGAACATCGTGTTCCAGCATCTTGAGGATCGGGTGGAGGCGATCCAGTCCGACCTGTTCGCCGGTGTGAAAGGGCGCTGCTACGACCTGATCGTATCCAATCCGCCGTATGTCACCGAGGACGAGTACGCTGCCCTGCCGGGCGAATACGTGCATGAGCCCAAGCTGGGACTGACCTCCGGTGTGGATGGTCTGGACCTGTGCCTGCGCATGCTGGATGAGGCCGCCGATTATCTCAGTGAGGATGGTCTGCTGATCGTCGAGGTTGGCGAAAGCGAGCATGCACTGATGGCGTTGCTGCCCAAGGTCCCCTTCATCTGGATCGAGTTCAAGGTGGGCCAGATGGGCATCTTCGCGCTCGAACGGCGCGACCTGGTCGAGCATGCTGGATCGATCCGTGCCGCGGCGGCGGCACGTCGCGGCGCCTGAATCCGGCAGTCATGGAGCTGCACACGCCGCGCCTTCGCCTCAATGCCTTGCACCTCGACGATGCCGAGGAGCTGTTTGCCTATCGTGCCGATCCGGCGGTTTTCCGCTACCAGGGCTGGTGCCCGGCCAGCGTGGTCGAGGCGCGCAATTTCATCGAACGCCAGGCCGGCGCTTCACTGGATACGCCGGATAGCTGGGTGCAACGGGCGATAAGGCGGCGCGACAGCGGTGCTTTGATCGGCGACCTGGGCATTCACGTGCCGGCGGAGGTCGACGGGTCGGTCGAGTTCGGCGTCACCATCGCCCCGGCCTGGCAGGGCCGCGGCTATGCCACCGAAGCGCTGCGCGAGGTTTTTGCATGGTTGTTCGGCCCGCCACGGCATCGCCGCATCCAAGCTTCGGTGGATCCGCGCAATCTGGCCAGCATGGCCATGCTGCGTTCGCTCGGCATGCGCCAGGAGGCACATCACCTTGAAAGTCTGTGGCTGCAGGGGGAATGGGTCGACGATGTGGTCTTTGCGCTGCTGGCCCGTGAATGGCGTGGTGATCCGCTGGCCCACTGAACGTCTCATCGCGGTAAGCTGTGGCGGTTTCCTTCGGACGTCCAAACCACGTGTCCAGTAATTCTTTCGGCAAGCTCTTCACGGTCACCACGTTTGGCGAGAGCCACGGGCCGGCCATTGGCTGTGTCATCGACGGTTGTCCGCCGGGGCTGGCGCTCGATGCCCAGGAATTTCGAACCGACCTGGAACGGCGGGCCACCGGCCGCAGCCGCTTCACTTCGCAGCGGCATGAGGCTGACGAGGTGGAGATCCTCTCCGGTGTTTACCAGGGCAAGACCACCGGCACGCCGATCGCGCTGCTGATCCGCAATGTCGATCAGCGCAGCAAGGACTATGGCGACATCGTGTCGACCTTCCGTCCCGGTCATGCCGACTACACCTATTGGCAGAAATACGGCATTCGCGACCCGCGCGGCGGCGGGAGATCGTCGGCGCGCGAGACCACCATGCGTGTGGCGGCGGCCGTGGTCGCCAAGAAGTGGCTGGCCGAGCGGCATGGCGTGCGCGTGCGCGGCTATCTGGCGCAGGTCGGCGAGATCACACCCGAAGCATTCGACTGGTCGGCGGTGGAACAGAATCCGTTCTTCTGGCCCGACACAGGCCAGGTGCCGGCGCTGGAGACGTATATCAACGCGCTGCGCAAGTCAGGTGACTCGGTGGGTGCGCGGGTCAACGTGGAGGCCGATGGCGTGCCGCCAGGCTGGGGCGAGCCGATCTACGGCAAGCTGGATGGCGAGCTCGCAAGCGCGCTGATGTCGATCAACGCGGTCAAGGGCGTGGAAATCGGCGATGGCTTCGCGGCGGTCAGTCAGCGCGGCAGCCAGCATCGCGATGAAATGAGTATGGACGGCTTTGCCTCCAATCACGCGGGCGGCATCCTGGGTGGCATCAGCAGTGGTCAACCGGTAACCGCCTCGATCGTACTGAAGCCTACCTCGAGCATCTTGATACCCGGCCACAGCGTGAATCTCGCCGGCGAGCCTGCCGAGGTGGTGACCAAGGGGCGTCATGACCCCTGCGTGGGCATTCGGGCCACCCCGATTGCCGAAGCGATGATGGCCTTGGTGCTGATCGATCAGGCCTTGCGTCATCGTGCTCAGTGCGGTGATGTCGGCGTTGTGACGCCGAGGATTCCTTGAGGCACTGATGCATCAGGAACCATGCTGATGAATGTCAAGCCAAGGGTGTGGATTTCGCGTCCCACCTTTCCCGACATTGTTGCCCGGCTGGAGCCGCACTTCGAGATCACCGAAGAGTGTGAGGAACAGGTATTCAATGGTGGCGAACTGGCCGCCAGGCTTGCCGGGCAGGACGCGGTGATCGTGGGCTTGAAGGATCGAGTCGGTGCGGCCGAGGTTGCGGCGGCGGAGCGGCTGCGCATTGCCGCGAACTTTGGCGTTGGCTATGACAATCTTGATCTGGATGCCTTGAGCGCAGCGGGTATAGCAGTCTCCAATACGCCCGATGTGCTCAATGAGAGCGTGGCCGACTACGCCTGGGCCCTGCTGCTCGGCGCGGCACGCCGGGTGAATGCCGCCGAGCGCTGGTTGCGCGAGGGGCGCTGGCACGCCACTGATTTCACTGCCTGGTTGGGTCTCGATGTGCGTGGTCGCACGCTGGGCATCCTGGGCATGGGGCGGATCGGGCAGGCCATCGCCCGTCGTGCCGTCGGTTTTGGCATGCCGGTGTTTTATCACAACCGTTCGCCCTTGCCCGAGGCGGACGAGCGCGCGTGCAACGCAAGCTATGTCGACAAGGCGCAGCTTTTGCGCGAATCCGACTACCTGATCCTGGTGCTGCCGTTGACGCCACAGATGCGGCACACCATTGGCACCGTCGAGCTGGCGGCGATGAAGCCGACGGCGGTGCTGGTCAACGTGGCCCGCGGCGGCATCGCAGATGACGCTGCATTGGCGTTGGTACTCCGCGAACAGCGCCTGGCGGCCGCAGCGCTGGATGTGTTCGAAGGCGAACCAGCGGTGCACCCGGGCCTGCTGCAGCAGGACAACGTATTGCTCAGCCCGCACATCGCCAGTGCCAGCAAGGAAACCCGCCGCGCAATGACCTCGCTGGCTGTCGATAATGTGCTGGCGTTGTTCGGCCATGGTCCGCATGCGGGGCGGCCACCCACCATTCTCAACCCCAACGTGCTGACGTCATGACCGGCGCGGCCACCCACTACTGAACAAAGAAGCTTACCCATGAGTCTGAAGAGCAGTTACAAAGTTGCCATGGTCGGTGCTACCGGCGCGGTTGGCGAAACGTTGCTGGCGATCCTTGCCGAGCGTGATTTTCCGGTCAGTGAGCTGGTGCCCTTGGCCAGTGAGCGTTCGGCCGGTGGCAAGGTCAGCTTCGCCGGGGAGGAAATTACCGTGCAGTTGCTCGATACCTACGATTTCACGGGTGTCGACATCGCGTTTTTCTCCGCCGGTGGTTCGGTCAGCCGCGAGCATGCGCCGCGTGCCGCGGCCGCCGGCGCGGTGGTGATCGACAACACCTCGGAGTTTCGTTACCAGGACGACATTCCGCTGGTGATCAGCGAGGTCAATCCGCATGCCATCGCGCAGTACACCCAGCGCGGCATCATCGCCAACCCGAATTGCTCAACCATGCAGATGCTGGTCGCACTGGCGCCGATCCATCGCGCGGTGCAGATCGAACGCATCAACGTGGCTACCTACCAGTCCGTTTCCGGTGCCGGCCGCAGTGGCATGGATGAGCTCGGGCGGCAGACCGCCGCACTGTTGAACTTCCAAAGCGTGGAGCCGGGCAAGAAATTTTCTGCCCAGATCGCGTTCAATGTGATTCCGCAGATCGACGATTTCCTGCCCAACGGTTACACCAAGGAAGAGATGAAGCTGGTGTGGGAGACTCGCAAAATCCTGGAGGATGAGTCGATTCAGGTGAATCCGACCGCGGTACGCGTGCCGGTTTTCTATGGCCATTCCGAGGCTGTCCACATTGAAACCAGCGACAAGATCACCGTCGAACAGGCCCGGGAGCTCCTGCGTCAGGCACCGGGCGTGGTGTTGATCGATGAGCGCAAGCCCGGCGGCTACCCCACCCCGGTGGGTGAGGCTGCCGGCAAGGATGCGGTGTTTGTAGGGCGCGTTCGCGAAGACATCTCGCACGAACGGGGCCTGGATTTGTGGATTGTCTCGGACAACATCCGCAAGGGTGCGGCCTTGAACGCGGTGCAGATTGCTGAACTTCTGATCGAGAACTACCTTTGAGAGCATATGATTCGAATACAACACACTGGTTTTATTGTGTTTATTGTGACTTTTTCAACGTGCGCGAGTACTTTCGCGCCGCCGCAACAGACGCAGCGGGCTGATCGGCCCGCTGCGGTGTCGTTGCAGAAAGTCGACCGGCGGCTGGCGCGCGACCGCTCCGAGGTAAAGCGCCTGCAGCGGGATGTGGGTCGCCAGGAAGGGAGCAGCAAACGCGCCACGGAACGCCTGCAGCAACAGGATCAGGCCATCAATGCATTGCGCGAGCAGCTGAATGAGTTGCAGGCCAGGCAGTCCGCTGGCCTGCACTGAAAGGGCCGGTGCGGTGAGAACAAGTCAGAGCAATGTGCTGCAAGTATTCGCCGCAGCTATTGTTGATTGCCCTGCATATAACTAAAGTGGCAGCGCATTGCCACCGTAGCCGCTACGGCGGAGACGCCCAATATCAAGAGCTGCGCCAAAGATCGTTCGGGGGAACACGCATGAATCGTTCGTTGAAATTGTCGATGCTGATGGCATTGGCGCTCGGTACAAGCCAGGTCTTGGCGCTGGATCTTGGCCAGGTTCAGGTCAAGTCGGCACTGGGGCAACCATTGCTCGCAGAGATTCCGCTGCATCCTGCCAACGCGGCGGAGCTGAAGAATCTGACGGTGCAACTGGCCTCCAGCGATGAATTCGCCCGGGCTGGCATCGTCGGCGGCCGTACCAGCATCCCGTTGCATTTCAGCGTGGCGAACACCGCGTCGGGAACCAAGGTGATCCGTATCACCAGCACGGTGGCGGTGGACGATCCCTATCTTGACCTGCTGATCGAAGTCAATGGCAGCGCTGGCAAGAGCGTTCGCGAGTTCGCCATTTTGCTTGATCCGCCAGGTGCGATGGCCACTCCTGTGGCAGCGGCGCCAGCACCCAAGTCGGAGCGGGCGCGCCCGCAGGCTGCCGCGCCGCAACCGCCGCGGCATGTTACAGCAGCGGCCAAGCCTGCCATGTCCAATCCTGTTGCAAGGGCGTCGGCGCCGACCCAGACGGGTGAATACGGGCCGGTATCCGCAGGCCAGACGTTGTCCGGGATCGCCCGGAGCACAGCGCCGGCAGGTGTCGATATCCAGCAGATGGTGCTGGCGTTGAAGCAGGCCAATCCCAATGCGTTTTACCGGGACAACATCAACGCGCTGAAGAGTGGTGCGGTTCTGCGCGTGCCCACGGCGGTCGAGGCCAAGGCCATGACGCTCGCTGCCGCGATCGCTGAAGTGAGCCGTCAGAATAGCGATTGGCGTGCCGGCGCACCGGGCAAGCCGGCGGTGGTGGCAGATGCGGCGACCCGTTCCAATGCATCCAGCGCGCCGACTGGCAAGTCGGGCGTAACTGAGGATCGCCTGGCCTTGGTGCCGCCAGCAAAGGATGGCGGCACGGGTCGCCAGGGCAATAATGTCAGCGGCAAGGGCGACAAGTCGGTGGCCAGCCTGCGGCAGGATCTCCTGCGCGCTCAAGAGAGCACAGCCAGTCTGCAGCAGCAGAGCGACGACCTGAAGGTTCGTCTGAAGGATCTGGCCGACATCAACAGCAAGAACGAACATCTGCTGTCATTGAAGGACAGCGAAATCGCCGCGTTGCAAAGCAAGCTGGCCGAAGCCCGCAAGGCTGCCAGCGTGCCCGCACCGGCGGCTACGGTGGCAAAGGCCATGAAGCCTGCCGTCGCGGCAAACACCGCAAGCCCGGCGCCAGTGGCAGCAGGCTCCAGCGCGCTGGCGACGAACGCACCAGCTTCTGCAGCTACCGCGTCCAAGGCGGCCGTAGCCTCCACCGTGGCGGCGATCACGCCGGCCGCAGTGAAGCCGGTAGTCAAGCCGGTAGTCAAGACTGTCCAGGTGCCGGTGGTCGAGGCGCCCTGGTACATGCAGACCTGGGCGTGGGCGGCGGGCGGTGGTGCATTGCTGCTGTTGATCGTGCTGGGTTTGCTCGGTCGCCGTGGCAAGCCGGCGGCAAAGGCACCGGCTTCTTCGCTGGCTGACCGTTTCAGCGCGGCACCGGCAGCGGGCATGGATGACCTGGATGACGATGACATTGATCAGAACGAGCTGCTCGATCAGCTTGCCGAACATCCGGACGACATCGACCTGCACCTTGAGCTGGTGACCTTGTATTACTCGCGCCGGGACATTGAGCGTTTCGAGGCCGCGGCCGAGGCCATGCATGCGCATATCACCGACACCGAGCAGGACGAGTGGCAGGACGTTCTGCACATGGGCGAGGATCTCGTTCCGGCACATCCGTTGTTCGATCATCACCCCGAAGCGCCTGTGCACGAGGACGCCGAAGCGCACCGCGCTTTTGATATTGACGACTACGATGGTGCACATGACGCGCAGGCCGATGCCTCGCCGATGCCGCCGTTGCCGTCAAGCGGGCCGAAGAAGGTCAGTGAGTACAGTTTCAACTTCGACCTGACCCAGCCGCTAGCCGGCGATTCGACGTCGGGGCATCATTCGACGGCTGCGGATGACGCTACCGTGGTGAAGTTGCACGACCATGATGTCGACGCGGGTCCGGTGCTGGAAAAGGACTCAAGCTGGCATTTCGACGAGTCCGAGAACAAGTCGTCGGCAGACGAGCATGGTTTTGACATCACCGAGTTCAGTGACGATCCGATCGACACCAAACTCGACCTCGCTCGTGCTTACGTCGATATGGGTGACAGTGATGGTGCCCGTGCGATGTTGGGCGAGGTGATCAAGGAAGGTAGTCAGACGCAGCAAGAGATCGCCAAGCGCCTGCTCGACACCCTGCACTGATCCAGCAAGGCGGTGTTGCATGAGCAGTCGGGCCGGCTTGCCGGCCCGACTTCGTTGTGAGCTGCTGGCAGCCTGTCAGACCGTTGGTCGCGACCTGCGAACCCGGCTGTGCGATCCATTCCCTCTTGATTCCTGGGTCACAGAACCATGGCAGGAGCGCCAATCGTCCGCGATCTGTCCGGGCACAGCCTTATCTCGCCTCGACCACCAAAGCCTGACAGGCTGGTAACCTTCGGCGTCTTTCATCCATTTTTCTGTATCACTTCATGCGCATCGCCCTGGGTATTGAATACGACGGCACCGATTTCTTCGGTTGGCAGCGGTTGACCGAAGGGCCAAGCGTGCAGGGCCGGTTGGAACAGGCGTTGTCAAAAGTGGCCGCCCATCCGGTCGAGGTCAGTTGTGCGGGTCGTACCGATGCCGGTGTGCACGGTCGCTGCCAGGTCGTTCACTTTGATAGCGAGGCTGGTCGTGAAATGCGTGGGTGGATGCTGGGCGCGTCTTCCAACCTGCCGTCCAGCGTGGCCGTGCTTTGGGCGCAGCCCGTGTTGGACAGCTTCCATGCCCGCTACGCGGCGCGCAGTCGACGCTATCGCTACCACATTCTCAACCGGCCGGTGCGTGCTGCGCTGGATGCCCGCTATGTCACGTGGGAGCGTCTCCCACTGGATGCGGAGCGCATGCACGCGGCGGCGCAGGCATTGCTGGGTGAGCATGACTTCAGCGCGTTCCGGGCGCTTTCGTGCCAGGCGACGCACCCGCGTCGATCGGTGCTGACGGTGAGTGTGCGACGTGAGGGTGAGCAGCTGTTTCTCGAGATCGAAGCCAACGCCTTTCTGCACCACATGGTGCGTAATATCGTAGGTTCGTTGCTGATGATTGGTCGAGGCGAACGGCCGGTGGAATGGATGGCCGAGTTGCTGGCGGGGTGCGATCGGCAGGTGGCCGGGCCGACCGCGCCGGCGACTGGCCTGACCTTTATCGGACCGCGCTACGAACGACACTGGGGCTTGCCTGAAGAAGTCTCCCAGCCGGAGTTTCAGGCATGACCCGTATCAAATGCTGTGGCATGACCCGCATCGAGGATGCGCTGCTGGCGGCGCATCTTGGCGTGGATGCGATCGGCCTGGTGTTCACGGCGCGCAGTCGGCGCCAGGTGGGTTTGCGGCAAGCGCGGGCGATCATCGAGGCATTGCCGCCTTTTGTTACCACGGTGGCCTTGTTCATGGACGATGAGGCGTCACTGGTGAGGCTGGTACTCGATGAGGTGCGGCCAGCGCTGTTGCAGTTCCATGGCGGGGAGAGCGACGACTGGTGTGCGCAGTTTGACCACCCTTTTCTCAAGGCCATCGCGATGGGAGAAGGTGCGGCTGCGGTGTCGAAATTGAGCGAATACCCGCATGCCGTCGGCCTGTTGCTGGATGGTCACGGCTTCGGCGAGGCTGGTGGGAGCGGCAAGCCGTTCGACTGGTCATTGCTTCCCGGCGAACTGGCGCAGCCGTTGATCGTGGCTGGTGGCCTGCATGCCGGCAACGTCGGCGAGGCAGTGCGTCTGCTGCGTCCGTGGGCGGTGGATGTGGCCAGCGGCGTGGAAACGGCACCCGGAATCAAGGATCCCTCCCGGTTGGCTGATTTTGTCCGTGCCGTGCGCGCGGCGGATGCAAAGCAGTCCACGGGCAATCTGCTGATCGATCGTTGATCCCGCGGGGTCACTGCTCGATATGCGCAACCGTTACCTCGTTGTTGGCTTGCGAGGTGTCCGCATCAGCCACTGCCCAGTTCACTGCGCATCCAGTCAGCCAGCATGATCGTGCGACGATCAGTAACGCGTTGTGGAGTCGCCAGAATCCAGGAGGCCGAGGTGGGTTGAAAGCCCCATGGTGCCAGCAGCCGGCCGCTGGCCAGGTCGTCGGCCACCAGCGGCGCCGGGGCGATCGCCACGCCCAATCCTGCTATGGCAGCTTCCAGCAGATGGTAGAGATGAGGAAAGCCGGGTCCCGGGGGTGCTCGTGGTGCAGGCAGATCCATGCCGCGCATCCAGTCGGGCCATGCCTGCGGCCGCGATGCGGTATGCAGCAGCGGTTCGTCGAGCAGCTTCGCCGCGGATTGCCCCTGCAGGGCGGGCCAGCCGGCATAGCGCGGGCTGACGACGGGGCCGATCCGTTCCGGCGCCAGAGTCTCGACGTGCCAGTGGCCAGGCCAGGGCGCCGCCGCCAGCATCAGCGCCGCGTCCAGGTGGCCCGGATCCGGCGTCAGCGGTGACTCCTGTGCCGACAGGTGAAGTCGCAGCTCGGGCAGGTCGCGCTCGACACGATCGAGTCGGGGGATTACCCAGCGCGCCAGCAGGCTGCCCGAGCAGCCGAGAACGAAGGGCGCCTGCGTGCTGCGTTGGCGCAGTTTGGACCAACTGTCGCGCAGCAACTCGAAGGCTGTGCCAGCGCCCTCGTGCAATTGTTGGCCGATCTCGGTCAGCGTGATGCCGCGCCCCTGGCGCACAAACAGCGGTCGACCCAGGGCATCCTCGAGCAGGCGCAACTGCCGACTGACCGCGCCATGGGTGACGTGCAGTTCGGCAGCGGCGTGGGTAACACTATGCAGGCGGGCGACCGCCTCGAAGGCGCGCAAGGCGTTGAGAGGCGGCAGTTCTCGTTCGTTCATTGTTGAGTTTTTCTGACGTATGGCGGCTATCTTATCGCTTTTTGGTGGCTCTTCCTTGGGATATTCTCAGCTCCATCGACAGCGCCGCCCGTTACGGTTGGCAGTTTTTTGCACAGGAATCACACATGCCCGCGATCCAGGACTACCACCTTTGGCCCGACGTCCACGGACGATTTGGCGAGTACGGCGGCAGTTACGTCGCCGAGACCCTGATGGCGCCGCTGGCTGAATTGAGCGAGGCCTACGAGCGGCTGCGCAAGGATCCCGCGTTCCTGGCCGAGCTCGATCGTGACCTGAAGTACTACGTCGGCCGGCCCAGTCCGATCTATCACGCCGAGCGGCTCTCGCAACACGTCGGCGGCGCGCGGATCCTGCTCAAACGCGAGGATCTGAACCACACCGGCGCGCACAAGATCAACAACACCATCGGCCAGGCACTTGTCGCCCGGCACATGGGCAAGAGGCGGGTGATCGCCGAAACCGGCGCCGGCCAGCACGGCGTGGCCAGCGCGACGGTGGCTGCCCGTTTTGGCATGCAGTGCGTGGTCTACATGGGCGCGGTGGATATCGAGCGGCAGAAGATCAATGTCTACCGCATGAAGCTGCTCGGTGCCGAGGTGGTGCCGGTGACCTCGGGCTCGAAGACGCTGAAGGATGCCTTGAACGAAGCCATGCGCGACTGGGTCACCAACGTCGCCGACACGTTCTACATCATCGGCACCGTCGCCGGTCCGCACCCATACCCGAGGATGGTGCGCGACTTCAATGCGATCGTCGGGCGTGAGGCGCGGGCGCAGATGCTGGAGCAGTACGGCCGCCTGCCGGATGTGCTCACGGCCTGCGTGGGTGGTGGTTCGAATGCGATCGGGCTGTTCCATGAATTTCTCAACGACGCCGACGTCCGCATCGTCGGGGCCGAGGCGGCAGGCGAAGGCATTGCCAGTGGCCATCATGCCGCCTCGCTGGCCGCCGGTCGGCCTGGCGTGCTGCATGGCAACCGTACCTACGTGTTGTGCGACGACAACGGCCAGATCACCGAAACGCATTCAATTTCGGCTGGGCTGGATTATCCGGGTGTGGGTCCAGAGCATGCATTCCTGAAAGACGCCGGTCGTGCCGAGTACGTTGGTGTCACCGACGACGAAGCACTGGAGGCATTCCACCTGCTCGCGCGTACCGAAGGCATCCTGGCGGCTCTGGAGTCCAGCCACGCCGTGGCGCAGGCAATGAAGCTGGCACGCGAGCTGCCAAGAGACGGCATCGTGTTGTGCAATTTGTCCGGTCGTGGCGACAAGGACGTGCATACCATTGCTGCACGCGAAGGAGTCGAGGTATGAAGCAGGAATGAGAGGGGAGGAGTGAGAAATGAGAGAACAGTCCACCTCTGCCGCCGCCCATCTTCAGTTCAACCAGGGAAATCCATCGTCATGAACACTCGTTTCTCACTCCTCTTCACCCATTTCTCGCCATGAACCGCATCGACCGCCGCTTCGCCGAGCTCAAGGCTGCCGGTCGCACCGGCCTGATCCCCTTCGTCACGGCCGGCGATCCTTTGCCTGAGCACGCTGTTGGCCTGATGCATGAGCTGGTGGCCGCCGGTGCCGACCTGATCGAGCTGGGCGTGCCGTTTTCCGACCCGATGGCCGATGGTCCGGTGATCCAGCATGCCAGCGAGCGGGCGATCGCCAGGGGCGTGGGTCTGGGCGACGTGTTGCGTTGGGTGTCCGAGTTCCGCCGTCGTGATGCGGACACGCCGGTGGTGCTTATGGGTTACCTAAACCCGATCGAAATTCACGGCTATGCGCGGTTCGCCAGCGAGGCGGTGGCCGCCGGTGTGGATGGTGTGTTGCTGGTGGATTGTCCGCTGGAGGAATCGGCCGTGCTGACCCCGTTGCGCGAGGCGGGATTGCGCCGGATCATGCTGGCGGCGCCGACCACCGCACCCTCGCGTATGGCGCAGCTGTGCGGGATGGCGGAGGGTTTCCTGTACTATGTGTCGTTTGCCGGCATCACCGGCGCGGGGCATTTGAGCACCACGGATATCGCTGCCCGAGTGGCCGATATCCGATCCCGCGCCAGTGCGCCGGTGGCGGTGGGTTTCGGCGTGCGCGATGCGCAAAGTGCCAAGGCCATCGCCGGGTTCGCCGATGCGGTAGTGATTGGCAGTGCGCTGGTTGAGCGGTTGGCAGGTGCCACGGACGCGGCTGATATCGCCGGTCGTGTGCAGGGGTTCCTGCAGCCGATTCGCACCGCGCTGGATGCACACTGAAACGGTCACCTGGCCGTTTCAGGTCAGGAACGTTCGAGGTGTTGCGATGAACTGGTTACAGAAAATCATGACTCCGCGTGCACGCACGCCGAACACCACCGCCGGCAAGGGCTCGGTCCCCGAGGGTGTGTGGGAGAAGTGCGGCGGATGCGGCACGGTGCTCTACCGGCCGGAGCTGGAGCGCAACCTGATGGTTTGCCCGAAGTGCAACCATCACCACTACATCAGCGCGCGGATGCGACTGGAGGCGCTGCTGGACGAGGGCTCCACACAGGAACTCTGGGCCAGCATGGAGCCCACCGATCCATTGAAATTCCGCGACTCCAAGAAGTATCGCGACCGCATCTCCTCCACCCAGAAGAAAATCGGCGAGAAGGATGCAATGGTTGCGATGAGCGGCCAGTTGAAGGGCCGCCCGCTGATGGCAGTGGCATTCGAGTTCGCCTACATGGGCGGCTCGATGGGTTCGGTGGTCGGTGAGAAGTTCGCTCGCGCTGCCGAGCGGGCGCTGGCCGACAAGAGTGCGCTGGTGTGCTTTTCCGCCACTGGGGGCGCGCGCATGCAGGAGGCACTTTTTTCGTTGATGCAGATGGCCAAGACTTCGGCCGCGCTGGCTCGTCTGCGCGATGCGGGCGTGCCGTTTATCAGCGTGCTGACCAATCCGACCACCGGTGGCGTTTCTGCCAGTCTGGCGATGCTTGGCGACATCAATATCGGTGAGCCGAAGGCATTGATTGGTTTTGCCGGCCCGCGGGTGATCGAGCAGACCGTGCGTGAAACCTTGCCCGAAGGTTTTCAGCGTTCGGAATTTCTGGTCGAGCACGGGGCGATTGATTTGATCGTTGACCGTCGCGAGATGCGCGACAAGCTGGCTGATCTGTTCGGCATCCTGACCCGGGCGAGTCGTGCTGCCTGAGTCGCGACGAGCTCATTGATGACGATGCCGCCTTCGGGCGGCATCGTCGTTTTCGAAGCCGACTTTTCCACAGTCGCTGTGGAAGCGTTCCCGCAAGGCCTGTGGAAAACTCCCGATTGCTGCTTGTTGATCAACGACTTGTTACGCGCTGATCAGTAACTGCGCAATGGCGGGCGGAGAATTTTCCATGGCGGGCTCGCGGGCTGGCGAGAGTTTTCCACAGCCAATGTGCGCGCTTTCTGTACCAGCCTGTGGACAAACCGGCGTACGCCCTTTGCTGACAGGCACTTGCTACGCGTTGCGTATTTTTTACGCACAGACATGTGGCGCGTGCAAAGTTCTCCACAGCGATTGTGGAGGGTGATGGGTAAACCCTGTGGACAAGTAAGCTATCTGTCTGAGCGCAAAGGAGCTTGTGACGGCGTGCGCAAATACTGCGCACGCGGACTTCGATAGTCTGGCGCTGGTCGGGTGCTCAGATCGGCATCGGGAAAAGCCATAGCGACGAGGCTCCCAGGCTGCTGCCGATGACGATCGCGGCGAACACATCAGTGGGATAGTGCAGGCCGAGAATCACGCGGGAGGCTGCGACCAGGGCAGAAAAGCCCAGCAGCGGCGCCAGCATGGGGTACCCCGCCACGGCGACAATGCTGAAGCTCACGGCTTGCAAGGTATGCCCTGATGGAAAGCTGAATTCATCCAGTGGCGGCACGTGCGCGATCACACCCGGACATGACCGGAACGGGCGTGGTCGCCGCGTCCAGCGCTTCAGCAGTCGATACAGCCATAGTGCAGCCAGCCCGGTAGCTGCCATATGGGTGGCGGTGATCAAACCACGATGGCCGCCCATCAGTGCCAATACCGCCATCAAGGCGTACCAGAAGATGCCGTCGCCGAGCCGGCTGACGGTGCCGAAGAATATTCCCACCAGTCGTCGTGCGCCCCACCGGTTGGCTGCCAGGCAGACGCGTCGATCCAGCGCAAAGCGCGGCCCGAGCGGAAGCTCAGGCGTGGGCAGCGGTGGCAAGGTGCTCATGCAGATTCTCCTCGGCCATATGGCGCAGAAGGGTCTCGAAATCGCAGATCACCGCGTCCGGCGACAGCCCGGCCATGCTGGCATGGGCAGCGCGACCCATGTGCCGGATCAGTCCCGGGTTGCTGGCGAGCTTGGCGGCGGCCTCGACGAATGCCTCAGCGTTGCCCGATGCAATGCAGTAGCCGTTCACGCCATCGACGAGATGCTCGCGTGCGGCTCCCTCGGCATAGGCCACGACCGGAAGCCCCGCTGCCAGCGCCTCAAGGATCACGTTGCCGAAGGTCTCGCTGAGGCTGGGAAACACGAACAGGTCCGCGCTGGCGAAATGGCGGGCCAGTGCCTCACCACGCTGCATGCCGGCGAAGATGAAGTCAGGGTGCGCCTCCTGCAGCGCAGCGCGTGCCGGGCCATCGCCGACCCAGACATAGCGCGCCTTCGGATTCCGCTGACGGATCGCGGCGAAGGCCTGCACCGCGAGATCGAGGTTCTTTTCGGGAGCGATACGCCCCACGTACAGCACCACCGGCGTCGTGGCATTGACGCCCCAGCTGCCACGCAGGTGATTGTCGCGCTTGTCCGGATGGAACAGTTGGGTATCCACGGCGCGGCGGAGCAAACGTGTCTTGGAGATGCCCATGCTGCGCAACTCCTGGGCGAGTGCGGCGGTCGGCACCAGGGTGGCAACGGCGCGCTGATGAAAGCGCCGAAGGTAGCCACGCACCAGCGGGGCAAGAAAGCCGACGCCGTAGTGATCGGCGTAGCTGTCGAAACGGGTATGAAAGCCGCTGCTCACGGGAATACCCAGGCGCATGGCGGTGTGCATGGCCGACCACCCCAGCGGACCTTCGGTGGCGATATAGATGGCGTCAGGCCGGTGATTCCGCCAGTGCTGACTGAGCTTGCGACCGGCTGGCAGGCCGAAACGCAAGCCTGGATAGTGGGGCAGGGAGCCACCGCGCATGCTGAGTACCTCGATGCCGGGTTCGTCGTCATGAGGTTGCGATTGTCGTGGTCGGATCAGGTCGACGCTGTGGCCGCGCTTGGTCAGGCCCGCGGCGAGGCTGTGTACCGTCAGCGCGACGCCGTTGATTTCCGGGGGGTAGGTTTCACTGACGATGCCGATACGCATGACGATATCCGTGCTGGCTTGGCACAAGCATGGTTGCAGGGCGTTGCGCGGGGATGGCGCCGGTGTGACATCCCGATGACGTGGCTGGCGCATGCGCTGGATGCGACTTTCATCCGCAGGAGTTTCATGCGTTGCTTCAGAAGACGCGCCGCGGTGTCGGTGTGGTTGAGCATCCAGCGTTTGCAACTTAGGAAGACTAAGCCGGAGTCTCCAGACTACGGTGGCGCATCAATACGCAAATTGTCTGGGTATCAGTGTTTCCAGCTGGCCGAGGCCGAACGCGCAGGGTGGTTCCGGTTACCGACACCTTTCGGCGTTTTTCCGCTACTCGCGCACCCCAGCGTCACACTGAATGTGTGCAAATCAGCTATTGCCGGCAGCACCAAACACCCTGGAGGCCGATTCCGGGAACCGTGTTGCCGCTCATTCACAACATGCCACGAGGCATCCATGCAGACCTATCCAGAAAATAGTCCGACGGAATATTCTGGCCGGGCGTTGCTCAATAAAGTGCCGGAGATCACCTTGTATTTCTGGATCATCAAGATCCTGTGCACCACGGTTGGCGAGACGTTCGCCGACTTCCTGAACGTGAACCTGCACCTCGGTTTGACCAACACGACCTACCTCATGGGGAGCCTGTCGATCGCCACCTTGTTGTTCCAGTTCAAGGCCCGACAGTACGTGGCTGGTACCTACTGGCTCGCCGTCGTGCTTTTGAGCATTGTTGGCACCTTGATCACTGACAATCTGACCGACAATTTCGGGGTATCCCTGGTCACGACCACCATTGTGTTCAGCGTCATGCTGACGGTGACCTTTCTGGCCTGGTATGTCAGCGAGCGGACGCTTTCTGTCCATACGATTCACACGACACGCAGGGAAGCCTTTTACTGGTCGGCCATCCTGTTCACGTTCGCCCTCGGCACGGCCGCCGGGGATCTGGTGGCCGAGCAACTGCAGCTCGGCTACCTGTTGTCAGCCTTCATCTTCGCGGCTTTGATCGCGCTGGCGGCGGTTGCCCATCTGCGCTTCAAGTTGAATGCCATCTTTGCTTTCTGGTTCGCCTACATTCTGACCCATCCGCTCGGCGCATCGATCGGCGACTTCATGTCCCAGCCCCTCGATCAGCGCGCTCTCGGTCTCGGCACCGTCGTGACCAGTGCACTGTTCCTGGTCGTTTTTCTGGCCATCACCCGCAAGGACGTCACTGCCACACCGGCGACGGTGGGGTGAATCGGGAAACCGGCGCTGCCGTTGGCAGGCATTCCTCGACCGCGCCTGAAGCGTCGTCAGCCGCTGAAATAATGCATGCCACGCTGATCCTTGCCTCCACTGATCCGAATCAGTCCACGCTGTCGCGGGCCAGTCTGCCTGGGAGTGCGCCTATCCCGCATTCGCGCTTTCAGTGTCCGAAATACATGGATGCCCCGAGGCCGGCCCACCAAGTGGGTAACGCACCGGAAAGCCGGCGACGAAAGCCGGCATCCAGTTGAACCCTGGGGTTGACTTGCCAGGCCAGTCCGCCCCCGCCCAGAGTGCCACTGGCCGATCCTGCCTCGCGCTGCCACGCTGCCTCGGCATACAGGGTCAGTGTCGTGGTCAATGCGTGACTATGGTTGATCACGGCGGTGTAACTGTCATGACCACCAGCACGAACATCCTCCAGATAAGTGCCGATGCTGTTGCCAGCATTCAGTTGCTGACTGACGGCCAGGCCAAGCAGGTATTGCTTCTGGTTGTTGCGAAAATCCCGCGCGCCGTCGGTGAACTCCACGCTGCCGAGCAATCCCCAGCTCAATGAAGTGCTGGGCGAGGGGAGAGCGAGCTTCAGTCCAAGGCTACTGTCGCCACGACCTGAGCTGCTGAGGTTCGCACCTGCACCGGTTTGTCGAAGATGGTTGTACAGCGAGTCGCCGAACTGGAGCTCCAGCGAGTTTCCCAGGCCCAGCCGCAACAGGCTGTCGGCGGTGTACTGGGAACTGCGCACGCCATCCGGCTGGCCTTGACTCCAGCTTGGCAGCCCTTGCTCCAAGGTCATGGCGCCAGCGCTCAGCACGGCGGGTGTGAAGCCAAGCCCCGGGCGGTCGTAACCGGGGTTGTCGGCCCTGGCGGCCGGGGCAAGGGCGCCGAGGCTCAGCATCAGGGCGGCGAGCAAGGCCGTTTGCCCTGCAGGTGTGCGGTGCTGTGCGCGGTTCGGGATGCTGCTCCGAGATCGGCTAAAATTCATGACTTCGCTTCATTCCTTTCGAAAAAATCCCATGACCGTACGCACTCGCTTTGCCCCCAGTCCCACCGGTTTTCTGCACATCGGCGGCGCCCGCACGGCGCTGTATTGCTGGCTGGAATCGCGCCGACGTGGCGGCGAATTCGTGTTGCGCATCGAGGATACCGATCGCGAGCGCTCGACTGACGCGGCAGTGCAGGCGATTCTCGATGCCATGCAGTGGCTTGGCCTCAATCATGACGAAGGCCCGTTCTACCAGACTCAGCGGCTGGAGCGATACAAGCAGGTGGCCGACGAACTGGTCGCCGCTGGAAAGGCGTACTACGCCTATGAGAGCAAGGACGAGATCGAGGCCATGCGCGAAGCGGCCATGGCCAAGGGCGGGAAGCCCCGCTACAACGGCTACTACCGGGATCGCAACGAGCCGCTGCGCGACGATCCGAACCGGGTGATCCGTTTTCGCAACCCGAGCGAGGGCTCGGTGGCGTTCGATGACAAGGTGAAGGGGCGGATCGAGTGGAGCAACAGTGAGCTGGATGATCTGGTGATTTTCCGCTCCGATGGCTGGCCGACCTACAACTTCGCGGTGGTGGTCGATGACATCGACATGGGCATCACCGAGGTGATCCGTGGCGATGACCACGTCAACAACACGCCGCGCCAGATCAACATCTACAAGGCGCTTGGCGCCAAGGTGCCGGAGTTTGCCCACCTGCCGATGATCCTCGACAAGGAGGGCAAGAAGCTCTCCAAGCGCACCAGCGCCGTGAGCGTGATGGACTATCGCGAGGAAGGCCTGCTGCCGCACGCGTTGCTCAACTATCTGGTGCGGCTGGGTTGGTCGCATGGCGATCAGGAAATATTTTCGCGCGATCAGATGATTGCGCTGTTCGATATTGCGGATGTCAACAAGGCTGCGTCTCGCTTCGATACCGAGAAGCTGGCCTGGCTCAACCAGCACTACCTCAAGACGGACGAGCCGCAGTCACTGGTAGCGGAGTTCGAATGGCACCTGCAACGCGCGGGCGTCGACGTGGCGGCAGGGCCTGCCCCGTCCGACGTGATTGTGGCCTTGCGTGATCGCGTGCATACGCTGAAGGAAATGGCCGAGCGGGCGAAGATCTGGTACGGGCCCATTCTTGAATGGGATGAAAAGGCTGTCGCCAAGCATCTGAAGAGCGACACGGCAGCGGCCGTGCTCAATGAGACGAAGTCCCTGCTTGCCGATTGCGAATGGAAGCCCGAGCCGATTCACCTGGTGATCGAGCAGGTGGCGACCAAGCTGGCTCTGGGCCTGGGCAAGGTCGCCCAACCCCTGCGCGTGGCGATGACCGGCACCCAGGTGTCTCCTTCGATCGATCACACGATCTATCTGACTGGCCGCGACGAGACGCTCAGGCGTATCGATGCGGCGATTGCCCTGATCCAGGGCGGGTTGCCCTGCATGTCCAGTTCGAATCCGCTGCCGCATGGATGAGTTGCTCGCCAAGGCGACCCAGGGCGTCGACATGGACTCGCCCGATGCGTTCTGGCACGTATTCTTCAACCTGTTGAATATGGTGCCGTGGGCGGCCATGTTCTGGTGGAGCCTGGCCTTTGTCGCCGTTGGACTGTTGCTTGGCTGGTGGCGTGGGCGGGCGGTCGAGGGTGCTTTGTGGGCATGGGTGCTGGGTCCGATCGGCTGGATCGTGATTTTGCTTAAACCTCGCCGCAAGCCACGCATGGGGCCACCGCCACTACCTGAGAAGCGGCGGATGTATCATCGAAAACGGGGTAAACGCATTGACTGACCACGGCACCAACAACCTGCACTCGCACCATCCGCATCGCCATGACGCGAAAGGGTTTGTGCGCGCGGTTGAGCGCGCCAGCAAGGAGCGGGGGTTGCGTCTGACCCCACTGCGCAAGGAGGTGCTGGAGTTGCTCGCGGCTGAGCACAAGCCGGTCAAGGCCTATGACCTGCTTGATCAGTTGCGCGAAAAACATGGCAACGCGGCACCGCCAACGGTCTATCGCGCACTCGATTTTCTGCTGGAAAACGGCTTCATCCACAAACTCGAGTCGGTCAACGCATTCGTTTCCTGCCACCATCCGGCCGAAGCGCACCAGGTGCCCTTTCTTATCTGCGACGTGTGCTCCAGTGCACAGGAAGTCTGTGACGAGCGGGTAGCCGAGCTGATCGAGGCCCAGGCCAAGGCGTTCGGCTTTCGCCCGCAGGCGCAGACGCTCGAGGTGCACGGCGTCTGCAAGCTTTGTCTCAAGCTTTGAAGGCCCTGATTCGCGGGGGATGGTGCGATTCAATGTTATAAAGTAACATATTTCCTGCCGGTGACAGAATCGCCACGTTTGGCGGTGCCGGGGCAGGTCTGGATCGATGGATTCTGAGTTGGAGAGCAAAACCCGTTGGTGGCGTGTGGCTGATCGCGTTGGCGCGGCAGCCTCATTCCTGTGTGCGATCCACTGTGCGTTGCTCCCTTTCGTACTGGCCTTGCTGCCCTTCGTGGGGCTCGAATTTCTGGCCGGCCACCGTTTCGAGCGGGGCTTCGTTTTCTTTGCCTGTCTGCTGGCCTTGTTTGCGCTGGTCCGCGGTTACCGCCGGCATCAGCATCCATTGCCGTTGCTGCTGGCGACTCCCGGTCTGGCCTTGCTGCTGGTGGGGGTCACGTATGCCGAGCACTACTCGATCATGGCGCATAGCGTGCTGGTGACCTGCGGCGGCCTGCTGCTGGCCAGTGCCCATTTCATCAACCTGCGGCGGGACAGCGTCGGCACTCATGCACATATGCATGGCCCCCAATGCGCCCACTGAGTGGGTTGTTGCTGTGATTGTGTAACGGCAGCGGCCGTCCGTAGCATTCACGGATGAGCACCCCCCATAGCCACGATCACCAGCATTCCCATCTTTCACATGCTCATGAGGCACATGCTCATGAGCGTGACGACGCCCCGGCGGCGCGCACTCGAAAACTGATATTTGCCTTTGTGCTGACCGCGGTGATGATGGTCGTCGAAGTCGTCGGCGGTTTCTGGTCCGGCTCGCTTGCGCTGCTGGCCGATGCCGGACACATGATGGTGGATGCGCTTGCCCTGTTGCTGGCGGTGGTGGGTGCTGCCATGGCGTCCCGGCCGGCGGACGCTCGACGCAGCTATGGATACGGACGCATGGAAGTCCTGGTCGGTTTCGTCAATGCGCTGAGCCAGTTCGTGCTGGTGGGGTGGATCATCTACGAGGCAATTACCCGGCTGTTGCGGCCTGGTGAAATCCTCTCCGGCGTGATGTTGGTGGTGGCTATCACCGGCCTGCTGGTGAACGCGTTGGTGCTGCGCACCTTGCATGGTCATGCCCACGATGACGTCAATCTGGCGGGTGCCAGTCTGCACGTACTCGGCGACTTGCTGGGTTCAGTGGCGGCGGTGGTGGCGGCCCTGGCGATACGGTGGTTTGGCTGGCAGTGGGCCGACCCGGTCCTGTCGTTGCTGGTGTCGTTGCTGATTCTCAGCAGTGCGTGGCGGTTGTTGCGCCTGTCCGCGCATATTCTGCTTGAAGGTGTCCCTGACGGCCTGGACAGCGCCGTGGTGGTCGTCGCGCTGCGTGAGGCCGACCCCTCCATTCGCAACGTGCATCATCTGCATGTATGGCAGCTCGCCTCGGGTTCGCGTATGGCTACGCTGCATGCCGAATTGCAGGAGCCCGTCGACAGTGCGCGTGCGCTTCAGGCGATCAGGCAGCTATTGCTGGAGCGCTTCCAGATTCAGCACGTGACGGTGCAGATCGACCCGGACGAGTGTCCGGACGGTTCACATGGCTGCGCGGGCCACGGTCATGCCTGACTATGGTGTTTGCCCTGGCACTGCTATGATGGTCGGCCGTTCATCCAACAAATCAAGGTGTTCCCATGGGTAAGGGCGATCGCAAGACCCGTCGCGGCAAGATCAACCGCAGCAGCTACGGCAATTCCCGTGCGCATACCGTCGCGCCGGCGGTGGTTGGCGCCAAGCCGACCGTGACCAAGCCGGCTGCCGCCAAGAAAGCAGCGCCGAAGAAGAAGTCGGCCTGAGTCGGGATCCGCTTCAAGTGCATCAACAATGACCCCGCTTCGGCGGGGTTTTTGTTGATGCACTTGGTCGTTTTCCGGTGCTCGGTGCGAAGGTGGGCTGCTGCCGGGGCGCTTTGGCCGTGCGCTGCATTCTCGAACGCTGAACGCAGGCATTCGCTCGATCGTGCCTGTTGCCGCGGAGTCCTGTTGCTGTGTATGATTCGCTCTTACGTATTAACGCATTAGTACATTATGAAGCGTCGATCGCTTGATCCGGAAACTCCCGTCGAGTCAGCCAAGCTGAGCCTTTACGAGGCATTGCTGTCGCTCAAGAACACTGACGAGATGGGTGCTTTCCTGTGCGATCTGTGCACCCCGGCAGAATTGGAGGTGCTGGTGGATCGTTGGCGAGTCGTCCCGTTCCTGCTGGAGGGGGTGTCGTATCGGGAGATTCACGAGCGTACTGCCGTCAGTATCACCACCATCGGGCGGGTAGCCCGCTATCTCAATCAGGGCAGCGGCGGTTATTTGGCCGCAGCGGCACGCGCCGCTCGGCGGCAATCCATAGCAACAAGGAAGGCAAGGGCATGAAGACGCGCGACCGTTTGCGCATAGCGATGCAGAAGTCCGGCCGGCTGACCGAGCCGGCACTGGATCTGCTCAACCGTTGCGGACTGAGCTTCAGGCAAAGTCGCGACAAATTGTTCTGTTTCGGCGAAGGCGAGCCAGTGGATCTGCTGCTGGTGCGTGATGACGATATTCCCGCCCTGATTGCGCAAGGCGTGTGCGATCTCGGCATCGTGGGTCGCAACGTGCTCAATGAATTCCAGCTCAGTCCGGCAGGCCTCGAAGCCGAGCCCTTGAATGAGCTGCGACCGCTGGGCTTTGGTCGTTGCCGGCTGTCGATTGCTGTCCCCCATGAGCTTGACTATCAGGGGCCGCAGCAGTTGGAGGGGCGTCGTATCGCCACCTCGTATCCGGGTTTGCTTGGCGAATGGCTGCGCAGTCATGGCGTAAATGCCGGGGTGGTGGTGCTGGCCGGTTCGGTGGAAATCGCGCCGAAGCTGGGCACGGCCGACGCAATTTGCGATCTCGTGCAGAGCGGCGGCACCTTGGTGGCTAACCAATTGCGCGAGACGGACATCCTGCTGGAGAGCCAGGCGGTGCTGGCTGGGCCGCTGACCCTGCCGGCGGATGAGCGCGGGGACATGCTGGAGCTGCTGCTGAAACGGCTTGATGGCGTGATCCAGGTGCGTGAGTCGCGCCTGCTGTTGCTGCAGACCTCGCGGGCCACGCTCGAGGCGGTTACCCGCCTGCTGCCCGGTGGCCCGCAACCGACCCTGCTGCCGGTACTGGGCCAGCCCGATCAGCTGATGCTGCAGGCACTGTGCGCCGGTGAGGTGAGTTGGCGGCAGCTGGAAGAAATCAAGAAGGCTGGCGCGCGCGAGATGTTTGTGCTGCCGGTGGAGAAAATGCTTGCATGAGGAGCTGGCTGGCATGAACGGGAATGGCACGAATCGCTTGGGCGTCAGGAGTGGATCGATATGAAACGTCTGGACTGGAACGCCCTGGCTGAGGCGGATCGCATCGACGCGTTGGTGCGTCCCGCGCAGTCACGCGCAGTGGAGCTGCACGACGGCGTGGCCCGGATCATTGCCGAGGTGCGTGAGCGCGGGGATCTCGCCTTGCTTGAGCTCAGTGCAAAATACGACCGCTGCAGCCTTCAATCGGTGCTGGTTGGTGAAGCGGAGTTCGCCGCGGCCGAAGCGGCTCTCGATCCCGCCCTGAAGGCGGCCATCGAGGAGGCCGCGGGGCGGATCGAGCTGTTCCATCGTGCCGCCGCACCACAACCGGTGGCCGTCGACACGGCGCCAGGCGTGCGAGTTGAACGGATACTGCGGCCGATCACCCGGGTGGGACTGTATGTGCCGGCTGGTTCAGCCCCGTTGCCATCGACCGCGCTGATGCTGGGCGTGCCTGCGCGCATTGCCGGGTGTCGCGAAGTGGTGCTTTGCTCGCCCGCGCGCGCCGATGGAAGCTGTGACGAGGCCGTGTTGTATGCGGCGCGGATTACCGGCGTGCACAAGGTGTTCAAGCTCGGCGGCGCGCAGGCGATTGCGGCGATGGCCTATGGCACCGCCAGCGTGCCGCGTTGCGACAAGCTGTTCGGCCCTGGAAATTCGTGGGTCACCGAAGCCAAATTGCAGGTGTCGTCCGACCCCGAAGGTGCGGCAATCGACATGCCGGCAGGCCCCTCCGAGGTGCTGGTGATCGCCGATGCCGAAGCCAATCCCGTTTTCGTCGCCGCCGACCTGCTGTCGCAGGCCGAGCACGGGCCGGATTCCCAGGTGATCCTGTTGAGCCCGTCGGCGCAGTTGCTGGACCAGGTTGCCATGGAGGTCGACAAGCAGTGCGCGGCCCTGCCTCGCGATGGCATTGCCAGGCAAGCACTGGCGCAGAGCAGGTTGATTGCCGTGGAGTCGCTGGCCCAGGCGATCGAGGTGAGCAATCGCTATGCTCCTGAACACCTGATCCTGCAGGTGGCTCAACCTCGCGAGTTACTCGGTGGCATCGACAGCGCCGGCTCAATCTTCCTCGGCCAATGGACTCCAGAATCCGTGGGCGACTACTGCAGCGGCAGCAACCACGTGTTGCCCACCTACGGTTACGCGCGCAGCTACAGCGGTGTGTCGGTGGCCAGTTACCAGAAACAGATCAGCGTGCAGGAAGTCAGCGCCGAGGGGCTGCGAAATATCGGTCCGTGCACGGTAACGCTGGCGGCTGCCGAGCAGTTGGAGGCGCACCGCCGGGCGGTAACCCTGCGACTCGAGGCGCTGGACGCACAGGAGTCGGGCGCATGAGCGTGCTGGATCTGGCCCGGCCGGAGATTCGCGCGATGCAGCCTTATTCCTCGGCCCGCATGGAGGCCAGTGGTGGCCAGGTGTTCCTCAACGCCAATGAGTCTGCGTGGGCCCCGCCGGGTGACAACGGCCTCGGCTGCAACCGGTATCCGGAACCGCAGCCGGCAGCGCTGTTGAATGCGCTGTCCACCCTCTATGGAGTGCGTCGTGAGCAGTTGCTGGTCAGTCGTGGCAGCGATGAGGCAATCGACTTGCTGGTGCGCGCGTTTTGTCGCGCTGGGCAGGACGCCATCCTGATCCAGCCGCCGACCTTCGGCATGTACGCGGTGTGTGCGCGGATCCAGCATGCAGCCGTCGTCGAGGTGCCGCTGGCCGCTGACTTCGCCCTGGACGTGGACGCGGTGCTTGCGGCGATGACGCCCGCCGTCAAGCTGGTATTTGTCTGCTCGCCGAACAATCCAAGTGGCAAAAGCGTCTTGCGTGCCGATGTCGAACGCCTGCTGCAGGCGCTGGCGGGCCGGGCGTTGCTGGTCGTCGACGAGGCTTACGTCGAGTTTTCGGATGAAGGCAGCGTGACCGACCTGATCGAGGGCCATGAGCATCTGGCGGTGCTGCGCACCTTGTCCAAGGCTTGGGCCCTGGCGGGTGCACGCATCGGCAGCCTGTTGGCGAGTCCGGCGGTGATTTCGCTGTTGCGCCTGATCATTCCGCCGTATCCGTTGCCCGTGCCATGCGTGGCGGCCGCACTGGCTGCACTTTCGCCGGAAGGTCAGCAGCAAGCGCGCGAGCATTTGGCTGTCTTGCGGTTGGAACATCAGCGCATGCTTGCGGCGCTGACGGCGTTGCCCGGTGTGCGGGCGGTGCTGCCGTCGCAGGCTAATTTCCTCGCTGTACGGTTCGATGATGCGGGTACGGTTTACCGGCAGCTGCTGGATGCGGGGGTGGTGGTTCGGGACGTACGGCGTTATCCGAACCTGCATGACGCCCTGCGCATCACCATCGGTGCGCCGGAGGAGAATGACCGGGTGCTGAGCGTATTGAAGAATGTCGTCTTGGGTGAGCGCACATGAGTCGCAAGATTCTTTTCATCGATCGTGACGGCTGCCTGATCGAGGAGCCCGCCGACGAGCAGATCGACAGCTACGCGAAACTGGCCCTGCTGCCTGGTGTGATCGCGGCGCTGCAGCGTTTCGTGAGTGCGGGCTACGAACTGGTCATGGTGACCAACCAGGATGGTCTGGGCACGGAGAGCTTCCCTCAGGCTGATTTCGATGGGCCGCATGCGCTGTTATTGGGCCTTCTTGCTACGCAAGGGATCGTTTTTCGCGAGATCCTGATTGACCGCAGCTTTTCCCATGAAGGCAAGGACACCCGCAAACCCAGCGTCGGCATGATGTGCCACTATCTCGCGGACGACAGCTGGAGTCGGGCGGCGTCAGCGATGGTGGGTGACCGCGAAACCGACCTGCAGTTTGCCGCGAACATGGGTGTACGCGGCCTGCGCGTGGGGCCGTTGGGCGTGAGCTGGAACGAACTGGCGCATCAGTTGCTCGATGCGCCGCGCACGGCGACCGTCGTGCGCAACACCAGGGAAACCCGCATCACGGTCAGTGTGGATCTGGACCGGGTGGCCGAACCCAGGGCGCATACGGGACTGGGGTTCTTCGATCACATGCTGGAGCAGATTGGCAAGCACGGCGGGTTCGCGCTTGAGCTTCAATGTGACGGCGACACGCATATCGATGAGCATCACACGATCGAGGACTGCGCCTTGGCGCTGGGTCAGGCGCTGAAACAGGCGCTGGGCGACAAGCGCGGTATCGGTCGCTACGGCTTCACCTTGCCGATGGACGAGGCGCAGGCCAGTGCGGCGCTGGATCTTTCGGGACGGCCGTATTTCGTGTTCGAAGGCAGTTTCCCGCGTGAACGCGTGGGCGAGGTGCCGACCGAGCTGGTGCCGCATTTCTTCCGCTCACTGTGTGAAACCCTGGGCGCGAACCTGCACCTGAGCGTGCAGGGCGACAACGCGCACCACATGGTCGAGGCCTGCTTCAAGGTGGTGGCGCGTGCGCTGCGCCAGGCGATCCGGCGCGAGGGCAGCGAGCTGCCCAGCACCAAGGGCACGTTGTGATGAGTGTCGTCCTGGTGGATGCGGGTGGCACCAATATCGGCTCGGTCCGCTATGCGCTGCAGCGGTTGGGTGTGGAAGCAAGCCTGACCGCCGACCCGGCGACGATACGGGCGGCCGACAAGGTGATCCTGCCCGGCGTCGGCGCCGCCGGCCCGGGCATGGCGCGACTGCGTCAGTTGCGCCTGGTCGATCTGCTGCGCTCGCTGACTCAGCCGGTGCTCGGCGTCTGCCTTGGCATGCAGCTGTTGTGCACGCGTTCGGAAGAGGGCGATACCGAGTGCCTCGGCCTGATCCCGGCACCGGTACGGCTTTTCTCGCGTGACTTGGGATTGCCGGTGCCGCACATGGGCTGGAACCGATTGCTTGTTCAGCGCGCCCATCCGCTGCTGGCTGGACTGACGCAGGACGAGCAGGCCTACTTCGTGCACAGCTATGCTGTACCGGTGGGTGATTACAGCCTTGCAACGGTCGATTACGGTGGTCCGATTTCGGCAGTGATTGCACGCGACAATTTCCACGGCATGCAATTCCATCCCGAGCGCTCCGCCGCCGTCGGCGCCAAACTACTGAAGAATTTCCTCGACCTATGAATTTCGACGTTATTCCAGCGATCGACTTGCGTGAAGGCCGTGTGGTGCGCCTGCGCCAGGGCGACTATGAGCAACAGACCAACTACGCGACCGACCCGCGCGAACTTGCCCTGCGCTATCTGCATGCCGGCGCCCAGTGGTTGCACCTGGTCGACCTGGATGGTGCACGCTCGGGAGGGCTGGACAACCTCGCCGTGATCAAGGCCGTTGCTGCTGACGGCATCAAGGTGCAGGCCGGTGGCGGCGTACGCAGTGAAGCGGATCTGAGGCGCCTTTTCGACGTGGGTGTGCAGCGGGTGGTGCTTGGCAGTGTGGCCATTCGGGAGCCTGAGCTGGTTGCTCGCTGGCTCGAGACCTACGGCAGCGAACGCATCACGATTGCCCTCGACACCCGCCGCATCGTCGATGCTTGGGCGCTGCCCAGCGCCGGCTGGACCGAAATGGAGCCGCGCACGCTGGACGAGTTGGCTCCGTGGTACGCGGAGCGAGGCGCCAGGCATCTGCTGTGCACCGACATCGAGCGGGATGGCATGCTGACCGGTTTCAATCTGGAACTGTATCGCCACCTGGCCGACAAGGTGCCCGAACTGGCGGTGCAGGCATCCGGTGGTGTGCGGTCGGTGGCTGATATTCGTGCCGCGCGGGAATCCGGCGCACAGGCCGTGATTCTGGGCCGCGCCCTGCTGGATGGACGGTTCACCCTTGAGGATGCACTGGCATGTTGAGTCGACGCATCATTCCCTGCCTTGACGTGCGTGATGGCCAGGTAGTCAAGGGCGTGCGTTTCCGCGATCACGTGGTGATGGGGGAGATCGTGGATCTCGCCCTGCGTTATCGCGACGAAGGTGCCGACGAGCTGGTGTTCTATGACATCACGGCAAGCCCGCAAGGGCGCAGCGTCGATCGCACCTGGGTGGAGCGCGTGGCGCAGGTCATCGATATTCCTTTTTGCGTGGCCGGTGGCATCCGCTCGGTCGACGAGGCTCGCGCGGTTCTGCACGCTGGCGCGGACAAGATTTCGGTAAATTCGCCGGCCTTGGAGCGACCGGAACTGATTGACGAACTGGCCGCCGCGTTCGGTGTGCAATGCGTTGTCGTCGGGATCGACTCGCTTGCGGACGCTGACGGTGAATGGCGTGTGCGCCAGTACACCGGTGATCCGTCGAAAATGCAGGCGCTGGCTCGCAAGACGATGGACTGGATCGTCGAGGCGCAGCAGCGCGGTGCGGGCGAGATCGTGCTCAACTGCATGGGCAGCGACGGCGTGCGTGCTGGCTACGATCTTGAGCAATTGATGGCGGCGCGCGCCATCTGCCGCGTGCCGCTGATTGCCTCCGGCGGCGCCGGTGCGATGGAGCATTTCCGTGCGGCCTTCGTCGAGGCCGACGTGGATGGTGCGCTGGCGGCGAGTGTGTTCCATTCGGGCGCGATCGCGATTCCCGAGCTCAAGCAATATCTGGACGGGCAGGGCGTGGCCGTAAGGCTTTAGCGCGGGCGGCGTTCAGGGGCTACCTTGCACGTCGTTGCACCTGATGCTGCTGTTCACCAGCACGTCCCATTCCTTCACTCATTCCATGGCGCCTCCCATGACTGATACCGCCACAAATACGATTGATCCCACGCGTCTGGACTGGGCCAAGGGCGGCGGTCTGTTGCCGGCGATCGTGCAGCACTGGCTGAGCGGTGAAGTGTTGATGCTCGGTTACATGAATGCCGAGGCACTCCGCCACACGCGGGCAAGTGGCCATGTCACGTTCTACAGCCGCAGCAAGCAGCGCTTGTGGACCAAGGGCGAGAGCTCGGGCCACGTGCTGGCCCTGAAATCCATTCGCACTGATTGCGATGCTGACACTCTGCTGGTTCAGGCCGAGCCCCATGGCCCGACCTGCCACAACGGTACCTCCAGTTGCTTCGGCGAGAGCACGGATGTGCGCCCGCCGCTGGGCTTTCTCGCCGAGCTCGATGCCCTGGTGGCCCGGCGCGATGCCGAGCGCCCGCCGGGCAGTTACACCACCAGCCTGTTCGAAGGTGGCATCCGCCGCATGGCGCAGAAGGTGGGCGAGGAAGGGGTCGAGACAGCGCTGGCCGCGGTGGTGCAGGATGATGCCGAACTGTTGGGCGAGGCGGCGGACCTGGTATTTCATCTCACCGTGGTGCTGCGGGCCCGAGGCTTGTCGCTGACTGACGTGGCGGCGCTCCTGGCCGAGCGGCACGTTCCGCGGGTCGAAAAATAAGTCTCTGGAACCGAGCTGGGTCGCGCGGGGCAGTCTCAGCCTACCTCGCCGCCGCGGCCGTACCAGTCGACGCAGGCGTGGACGGCGCAAATGTCACTGCAGGCCCGGGCTTGACATCTTTGCGCCACAGGGCGAGCTGGTTCTCGATCCCGCTGCCGATGTCGATCTGTGGCTCTGACGGAGTCAGCTTGTCTTTCCTCTCCCACTGGCTGATATCGCGGCTGGCCAGGTGGAAGGCATCGACGAAGTCGCCGGTGCGGTTCAGTGCATCGACCAGCCAGGCTTTGCCGAAGTAGGTGATGTCCGAATCGCTGCCGCAGCCGAACGAGCTGCGATCGGCGCGTGCAGCGGTGAGTATCAGGGTACCCGGGCTGTGCAACGGCGGCACGAAGCCACCGGAGTAGCAGGCGTTGACGACCACCACCTTCCACTTCAGCGGATGTTCGGCGAGAATCCCGGCCAGGTCCCGGGCGCCGATCTGGTCCAGTGGCAGCGGGTCCATGTCGACCAGCAAGGTATGGTCTTCGCTACCGTGACTGGTGATGTAGAGCAGCAGGATGTCCTGATCGGGGTGCATCACCTTGGCCAAGCCGGCAAGTGCGCCCTCAAGGTTGCTCCAGCTGGCCAAGGGGTCTGTGCTCAGGGTGGCTGGATTGTTGTCCAGCACCAGGGTATGCGCGGTGGGGCCAAAACGGGTGGCGAACAAGTGCGCGACGTATTCGGCTTCGTTATTGAACACGTCCTCAGCACCATCGCCGGCGAATGCGAGCAGGTAAAGGTTGGGTTTGCCGGCGACACGTGGCGTAAGCCTGGCCAGCGCATCATGCAGCATTTTCGGCTGCGCGTAGAGCACTTGTTCGGGACTCGGCCCCTGTGCGGGCCAATCGTCGCCGCTGCTCGTATCGTATTCCGGCGATGAGTCAGTATCCGCCGCGGAGCTGATCAGCGGGGTGGCGCGCGCCGAGGCTGGGTGATGTGAAGACGAGGGCATGCCGATGTGACCCGTGCGACCGGGCATCCACAGCGTCAACAGCACCCCGGCAGCGAACGCAAACAGGATGGTCAGGACACTACGCATGGCGGGATCCGCGTGTCAGGTGGAGAGGCAGATGGCGTCGAAATCAGTGTAAACAGGGTGACGGGGCGACTCCGGCAGGCCCTGCGGGGCGCGCACCAGCCAGCCAGTATGGAAGCCTGCCTCCCGTGCGGCATCGAGCTCCTCCACGATGTCGGACAGGAACAGAAGGTGCCGCGGTTGCTCATCGATCGCCGTGGCGATGCGCTGATAGGATTCGGCCTCGCGTTTCGGCCCGGTTTCGGTATCGAAATAGCCGGCAAACAGCGGCGTGAGGTCGCCAGCCTCGCTGTAGCGGAAAAACAGCTGCTGTGCTGGTACGGAGCCTGAGGAATAGACATACAGCCGCAGCCCTTCGGCACGCCAGTCACGCAGCCGAGAGGCAACCTCCGGATACAGGTGGGCGCGGTAGTCGCCGGCTGCGTAGCCGTCCTTCCAGATCATCCCCTGCAGAGCCTTCAGTGCGGTGGATTTGCGATCCTTGTCGATCCATCCCAGCAGCAATTCGATGATTTCCTGACGAGGTGCCTCGACCAGGCCCGCTTCGCGGGCCGCTTCGTGCAGCCAGTGCTGTACATCGGGCTTGTCGCCATGGGTTTCGACGAAGGCCGGCAATCGCTTGCGCGCATAGGGAAACAACACGTCGCGCACGAAGCTGATCGAACTGGTGGTGCCCTCGATGTCGGTGACGATGGCGCGGATTTCGATCATGGCGATGTGGGTATGGGCGGGGTGGTCAGCATAGACGATGCACGTGCCATGCGTCCTTGAAGCAGCTCAGATACCGCGCTGAGGTGGGGGCATTCGCGGAAAGCGTTGAGCGATATCGTCGCCGGTGAACTGCGCCACCCAGCCCTCCTTGTTGGTGAACAGCCGGATCGCCACGAAATACGGTGATTCGCTCATGTCGAACCAGTGGCGTGTGCCATCGGGCACGCCGATCAGGTCGCCCTGTTCGCACAGGAGGTCGTAGACCTTGTCACCGATGTGCAGGGTGAACTGGCCCGAGCCGGCGACGAAGAAGCGCACCTCGTCCTCGTTGTGGGTGTGCTCGCTGAGGAATTTTTGCCGCAGCGTGGCGCGATCAGGATGGTCTGGAGTGAGGCTGATCACATCCACGGCCTGGTAGCCTTTTTCGGCCATCAGGCGGTCGATGTCGCTGCGGTAGGCGACGATGACCTCCTCCTGACTGGCGCCGGGAGCGATCGGCTGACTGGCCTCCCATTGCTCGAAGCGAACTCCGACCCTGCTCAGTTCGGCGGCAATCGCGGCGTGGTCGTGGTGGCTTGCCAGCGCGTTTTGCGACTGGGCTTGGTCAAAAATGCGTAGTCTGCTCATGATGCCCTCAATTTTCTCAGTTCCAGCTCGCAATCGAGCAAAAACTCCAACGCTTCCAGATGGCGTTGGGCCTCGGCCATGTCGCGGCCCCAGGTGTAGATGCCGTGGCCGTTGATGAGGTAAGCGTGCAGCGGCTTGCCCGAATCCAGCCATGTATCGACGTGTGCCACCAGTTCAGTCATGTGCTGGGTGTTGGGAAACACGGGGATCTCAAGCACGCCTTCATGCGTGTCGTAGCCGGTGATCGCCTTTTGCAACTCCCACCCTTGCACACGGACCACGCCGTCCTCGGCAAACAGCCGCGAAGCCACGCTCTGGTTGCGCGAGTGGGTATGCAGCACGGCATGCATTTCGGGCCAGCGCCGATAGACCTGGGTATGCAGCGCGGTTTCGGCGCTGGGCCGTGCCTCGGTGCCTACGGCTTGCCCGTGAAGGTCAATCAGCATGATGTCGTCGCGACCGAGCCTGCCTTTGTGCCGGCCGGACACCGTGATGGCGGCATGATCAGCATCCACACGCACCGAGAAATTGCTGCTCGTGGCAGGGGTCCAGCCAAGCTCCGCGAACTCGCGTGCGGTGGCCGCAATGCTGTCGGCGCAGGCACTGAAAAGACTGGCTGATATGGTGCCTGGCAGGCTCTGGCTCATGATGTTTGGACGTCCAAATAGGCATCGATGATAACACGCGCCAAAGCAGGCCCGGGCTCAAATGAGAGCCATTCTCGCAAGTCAGGAATGATTTCGTTGAGAGGCGTACCATCTGCGGAGGTCCGGAGCAGGGTGCGCTGGACATCATGTTGACGGAGGCTTGCCCATGTCGAACGAAAATGAGATCGAATCGCGTCGTCGGTTCCTGAAGATCGCCGCTGGAACGACGGTGGCTGCTGCCCTTGTTGGCAGCCTGCCGCGTTTCGCGCGCGCTGCCGATCTGCCGCCGGTGAGTGAGAGCGATCCCACGGCGAAAGCGCTCGGCTATGTTGAAGATGCCAGCAAAACCACCAATGCGGCACACAAGGTTGGCGCCGATTGCACCAATTGTCAGTTCTATTCCGGTGGTCCCACCGGTCGCGGACCGTGCCAGCTGTTTCCGGGCAAGTCGGTCAACGCCAAGGGCTGGTGTATCTCGCACTCGCCGAAGAAGGCCTGATCTGCAAGCCGCCCCATCGGGCGATGACAAAAAAGGCCGGAGCAGATCCGGCCTTTTTTGTCGCTGCGGGTTGGCATTCGGAAAGCGGCCGTCGCCATCGGCGACGTCGCGTGCGTCAGGCGATGCGGGGTTGGCGCAGGTGCCATGGACAAAGTGCGGCCCGGTACACCAGGGTGAGGAGCTACCCACCTGACGTACCGGGCCGCGATCCGGGGCCCACTGCCAAGTGATATACCCGCGGACTGAGGATCATACTCCCGCGATCAGTGAATGGGCGACCGGCTACCTTGTTTTTCTTGAAAATCTCTCGTTAAATTCATCAAAAACAAATAGTTATGATGAATTTCGAGGAAATGACCGTTGGCATTGCCACAATGAGTAAAAATGTCTTATATCAGAATTTGTCTGTTTTTCGAAGAATTTTACTGATTTTCGAAGAAATTATGGGTTACTGCATTTTTGTCACAGCGGGCAGCCCCTGGCGCAGATAGCTGTGCCGGCGGCCGTATAGAAAATAGATTGCAAAGCCGAGCAGGGTCCAGACTCCCAGAATGGCCCAGTTGAACCAGTCCAGGCTGAGCAGCAGGGCCAGACAGCTGCCCACACCCGCCAGGCAGGTGAACCAGACCCACGGCACGCGGAACGTGCGCGGCAGATCCGGCATGGTGTGACGCAGGATCAGCACGCCGGCGCAGACCGCGGAAAACGCGATCAGCGTACCCATCGAGGTAAGGTTTGCGAGCAGGTCGAGCGGGAATATCGCGGCGAGCAGTGCGATCATCGTGCCGGTGATCAACGTGTTGATGTGCGGCGTGCGAAACCGTGGATGCACACGGGCGAAGATCTTGGGCAACATGCCGTCGCGCGCCATGATCATGAAGATGCGCGGCTGCGCGATGATCATCACCAGGATGACCGAGGACAGCCCGATCATCGCGCCGATCTCCACCACCAGGCGCAGCCAGTCCAGTTGCGGATGCGCTGCAACTGCGGTGACCACCGGCTCGGAGGTATCCAGCACGGTATATGGCACCAGGCCAGTCAGCACGGCGGCCATGGCCAGGTAAAGCACGGTACAGATCACCAGCGAGACCAGAATGCCGAATGGCAGATCGCGTTGCGGGTTCTTGCATTCCTGCGCTGCCGTCGATGTCGCTTCGAAGCCGATGTAAGCAAAGAAAACCATGGCCGCGCCGCGCATGATGCCGGACCAGCCGTACTTGCCATCGCCCTGCGCCTCGGGGACAAACGGGTGCCAGTTGGCCGGGTTCACGTAGCGATAGCCGGCCACGACGACGACGATGATCAGGCCTACCTTGACCAGCACCATCAGCGCATTCAGCCCCGAGGATTCGCGAATGCCGATGTAGCACAGCCAGGTCAGTGCCATCACGATCGCCACCGCCGGCAGGTTGAACAGATGCCCCGTGGCGACCAGGTGGCCATCAGTAAATGCCAGCGGGGCCGCGGTGAGTGCGGTGGGCAGATGGATGCCCATGTGGTCGAGAAGACTGGTGAAATAGCCGGTCCAGCTGGCTGCCACCGCCGAGGCCGAGATACCGTATTCGGCCACCATGTTCCAGCCAATGAACCAAGCCGCCAGCTCGCCTAGCGAGGCATAGGCGTAGGAGTAGGAGCTACCTGAAATCGGGATGAGAGTAGCGAACTCTGCGTAGCACAGTGCGCTGAAGCCGCTGCAGATAGCGGCGATGACAAACGACAACAGCACCGCGGGGCCCGCATGCTCGGCGGCGGCAGTGCCTGTCACGACGAAGATGCCGGTGCCGATGACGGCGCCGATGCCCAGCGCGGTAATGCCCCATGGGCCCAGGGTGCGTCGCAGACCTGGGCCGTGGACGCTGTCGTCATTGCTGAAATCGGTCTTGCGGGCGAGCAACTGCTTGAGCATGGAAGAGGATGTCTTGGTAAGGCTGGGGGTTTCGAGCCTGCAGGCTCGGATCGGTGCACGGAAAACGACGACGGCCGATACCCTTGGCGCCGGCCGCCGCTTGTCAGACAACCTTGTTGCGCAGCTTGCTGTGTCGGTAGCCGTAGAATCCGTAGATCAGGAAGCCGATGGCAATCCAGCTCATCAGCAGCGGCCAGCGCACCTTGAATGCCTGCCAGAACAGGAACATGCATGCTGCAGCGCCCACCAGGCAAACCGCCCACGGCCATGGCACGCGAAAGGCGCGCGGTAGTTCCGGGCGAGTGCGGCGTAGCACCAGCACTCCGATACACACCGTGGTGAACGCCAGCAGGGTTCCCATGGAAACCAGGTCGCCCAGCAGGTCAACCTGGAACAGCCCTGCCAGCACGGCAGCAATCACGCCGACGATAACGGTACCGACGTATGGGGTGCGATGTTTCTTGTGCAGGCGTCCCAGCGCCGGTGGCAGCAGTCCGTCGCGCGACATCGAAAAGAAGATGCGCGGCTGGCCCATCAGCATCACCAGCACCACCGAGCTCAGTCCTGCCAACGCGGCAAACACGACCAGGATCTTCACTGCGCCCAGGATGTGGCTGGCGGTGCTGCCGGCAGCCACGGTACCCATGACGTAGCTGATTGCGGTGGCGACTGGCTCGGGCGTGTTGAGCATGCGGAACGGCGCCACGCCGGTCATGGTCGCGGCCATTGCGATGTAAAGCAGGGTGCAAACCAACAGCGAACCCAGGATACCGATCGGCATGTCGCGTTGCGGGTTCTTCGCCTCGCCTGCCGCGGTGGAGACCGCGTCGAATCCGATATAGGCAAAGAACACCAGCGTCGCGCCACGGTAGACGCCGGTCCAGCCGAATTTCGAGCCACCCTCATTGGCTGGTACGAACGGATGCCACAGAGCCGGGTTGATGTAGTGGAACATCACGGCGAGGAACAGCAGGATCACGATCACCTTGACGGCCACGATGATCGCATTGACTGTCGCCGACTGGGTGATGCCGCGATAGCACAGCCAGCTGATGGCAGCGACGATAAAGATCGCGGGCAGGTTGATCAGTGCGCCGGTGGTCACCAGGTGACCGGCATCGTCCAGTCTCAATGGGGCCGAAGAAAGCATCGCAGGCAACGTCAGCGGCATTCCTGTTGCTGCGCTGAGCATGCGCAGCAATTCGCCGAAGTAGCCCGACCAGGCCACGGCCACAGTCGATGCCGCAAACAGGTATTCCAATACCAGATTCCAGCCCACGAACCATGCGACGATTTCTCCCAGCGTCGCATAGGAATAGGAGTACGCACTGCCGGATACCGGCAGCATTGCGGCAAATTCGGCATAGCACATGCCGGCGAGCGCGCAGGCAAAACCCGCGATCAGAAAGCTGACAATAAGGGCGGGGCCGGCGAACTGCGCAGCTGCCGTGCCGGTAATGGCAAAGATGCCGGCGCCGATCACCGCGCCGATGCCGAGCATGACCAGATGTCGTGCGGTAAGTACCCGTTTCAGGGTAACTTCACCCTCGGGGCCACCCTCGACAGGTTCACCTGCGTCCACGCGAGGCATGGCCTCGATGGAGTGAGTGGCAAAAAGACCTTTTATCATCGAGCTCCCCTCAGGTGATGTTGTCCGCTTCCGCTCTGTGGCGTTACGTGATTGATGCGGATAGGCAATGGCGGGTCAACATAGCCCAGCGGTAAGGGTTGTACAAGCTTCGTTCAGCGTGTGGCACAGGCGGTCGCGCGCCACCCCACAGCAGGCCATCGGATATCCATGCAACAGCCGGCAATTTTCATCAACGAGGCGTTTGATCGCTACCGCGACCGTTGGCGAGGGGAGGCTGCGACGGTCGACCTGTTCAAGAGATTTCTGCGCACAGGTCCCTGCGCTTTCGAGCGCAGCCATGCGGCTGGCCATTTCACCGGTTCGGCGTGGCTGGTGAGTGCCGATGGCGAGTGCGTGCTGTTGATGCACCACCGCAAACTGGATCGATGGCTGCAGCCGGGCGGCCATGCCGACGGCGATGCCGACCTGGCACGGGTAGCGCTGCGCGAGGCACAGGAGGAGACAGGGGTGACTGGCTTGAGCATCGAAGGTGAGATCTTCGATATCGACCGGCACCACATTCCCGCACGTGCGAACGAACCCGAGCATTGGCACTACGACGTGCGATTCGTCATTCGTGCCGGAGACGATGAACGCTTCACCATCAACCCGGAGTCGCATGCGCTGGCATGGCGACTGGTGGCCGAGGTGGCGGACGACTCCAGCCTCGATATTTCCTTGCGGCGCATGGCGGGGAAGTGGTTGATGCGTGTGTAGGAGCACCTTGTGCGCGATGCTTTTCCGTGAGGTCAAAAGGAGCCATTGCGCACAAGGTGCGCCTACGCGTATTTTGCCGGAGCCGGATTCACGTGCCTGCATTGGGAACAGGTGCGCGCGTCACGTGAACCGTAGAAGCGCTCGAACACCGGCGGAAAATCGCGTTCGATGCTGTCGAGCGCAAAGTATTCTTCATACAGCTTGTGGTTGCAGCGCTCGCAGAACCACAGCAGGCCGTCCAGTTCGCCGCTGACGCGGCGCCGCTCGATCACCAGCCCGATCGACGCCGGCATGCGCTGCGGCGAGTGCGGTACCCGCGGCGGCAGATAGAACATCTCGCCAGCGCGGATTGGAATGTCGCGGGGATGGCCTTCATCCTGCACCTTGAGCACCATCTCGCCTTCGAGCTGGTAGAAGAACTCCGGGCCTTCGTCGAGGTGGTAGTCGGTGCGCGCGTTGGGGCCACCGACGATCATGATGATGAAGTCACCATCGACGATGCATTTGTTGCCTACCGGCGGTTTCAGCAGGTGGCGGTGCTCGTCGATCCAGCGCTTGAGGTCGAGTGGCGGAAGCAGGGCCATGCGGATTGCTCGAAGGAAGCCAGAACGCACGATAGCGCCGTGCAGCTTGCAAAAAAAGCCGCCCCGACGAGGTTGTCGAGGCGGCCGGGAGAGTTGCCCGTCAGTGCGACGGATTACGGCATCAGTACCTTGTCGATCACGAAAATCACGCCATTGGACTGGTTCACGTCGGCAATGGTGATATCGGCCACATCGCCCTTGTCGTCGGTGACGGTCCATTTGCCATCGTGTTTGGACACGGTGATGGAATCACCCTCGACGGTCTTCAGTACCGCCTTGCCGCCGCCTGCCCTGACTGCCTTGGCCAGCTCACGCGAGGTCAGTTTGCCCGGCACCACGTGATAGGCAAGGATCTTGGTCAGGGTGGCCTTGTTTTCCGGCTTCAACAAATTGTCGACGGTGCCGGCCGGGAGTGCGGCGAATGCCTCGTTGGTCGGGGCGAACACGGTGAACGGGCCGGGACCTGACAGCGTGTCGACCAGGCCGGCCGCTTTGACCGCGGCGACGAGGGTGGTGTGATCCTTCGAGTTCACCGCATTCTCGATGATGTTCTTCGATGGATACATGGCAGCGCCGCCGACCATCACGGTCTTCTGCATGCTCATCGAATCCATTGAGCCGGCCATTGCCACAGGTACTACGGCAGCTGACGACAGCGCGATCGACAGGCCAATGATCAGGGCGCGCATGCGCGGACGAATCGTCATGAGTGTTCTCCAGGAGTTTTCCGCTTCGCGGATTGGAAGCACCTGTAGATACGGTGCACGCGCGGGGATGGATGCAACGATGTCGATGATGCCTTGCAGGGGCAGGCTCGCGTGAGCAGGCAGTCTGGAACTGTTCGTTGAGTCATCGACTCGTGGCGATCAGCGAAGCAAGACGACCTCGAACCGGTTGATCAAACCTCGAGCGTCGCCAGGTCGCCTTTCTCTTCCAGCCACGACTTGCGGTCACCAGCACGCTTCTTCGCCAGCAACATGTCCATCAGCTTGCTGGTGCCGTCGTCATCACTGATGGTGAGCTGAACCAGTCGCCGCGTGTCGGGATGGACGGTCGATTCGCGCAGCTGTGGCGGGTTCATCTCACCGAGGCCCTTGAAGCGGGTGGTGCTCACCGCGCCTTTCATTTTTTCGCGCTCGATCCGCTGCAGCATCGCCTGCTTTTCGCTTTCGTCGAGGCAGTAGAACACCTGCTTGCCCACATCGACGCGAAACAGCGGCGGCATCGCCACGAACACGTGACCCTCGCTGACCAGTTTGGGGAAGTGCTTGAGGAACAGCGCCGCGAGCAAGGTGGCGATGTGCAAGCCGTCCGAATCGGCATCGGCCAGGATGATCACCTTGCCGTAGCGCAAGCCGGAGAGGTCGTCCTTGCCCGGATCGCAACCGATCGCGACGGCAAGGTTGTGCACTTCCTCAGAGGCCAGCACCGAGGTCGATTCCACTTCCCAGGTGTTCAGGATCTTGCCGCGCAGCGGCAGGATCGCCTGGAATTCCTTGTCGCGCGCCTGCTTGGCGCTGCCGCCGGCGGAGTCGCCCTCAACCAGAAACAGTTCCGTGCGGCTGAGGTCGGTGGCCGTGCAGTCGGCCAGTTTGCCCGGCAGGGCCGGGCCCTGGGTGATCTTCTTGCGCACGATTTGCTTGGCCGCCTTCAGGCGGGCGCTGGCGCGCTCGATCGCCAGCTGGGCAATCCGTTCACCCAGTTCCACATGCTGGTTGAGCCACAGGCTGAAGGCATCGTGGATGACGTTCTCGACCATTCCCGCCGTCTGTCGGGAAGACAGTCGCTCCTTGGTCTGACCAGCAAATTGAGGGTCCTGCAATTTCGCTGACAGCACGAAGGCGAGCCGCTCCCATACATCTTCGGGCGCCAGCTTCACGCCGCGCGGCAGCAGGTTGCGGATGTCGCAGAACTCGCGAATCGCGGTGGTGAGGCCGGTGCGCAGGCCGTTGACGTGGGTACCGCCCTGCGCAGTGGGAATCAGGTTGACGTAGCTCTCTTGCACCAACTCGCCCTCGGGCAACCAGGCCAGCGCCACCTCAAGCCCCTCCACGTCGCGCGCCATGTGGTGCACGAACAAGTCGTTCGGCAGCGCCTCGGCGTCGTCAAGTTCGCCGCGCAGATAGTCGCGCAGGCCGTCTTCGTAATGCCACTCGATCACTTCGCCGCTGGCCTCGTCGGTCAGCTTCACGATGAGGCCGGCGCACAGCACCGCCTTGGCGCGCAGCAGATGCTTGAGTTTGCTCAGCGAGATCTTGGGCGAGTCGAAATATTTGGCCTCCGGCCAGAAGCGCAGGGTGGTGCCGCTGCGCTTTTTCGGCACGCTGCCGGTGACCTGCAGCGGACTGACGATGTCGCCGTGCGCAAAGGCCATGCCGTATTCATTGCCATCACGACGAATCGTCACCTCGACCCGGTCGGACAGAGCATTGACCACCGATACGCCGACGCCATGCAGACCGCCGGAGAAGTTGTAGTTCTTGCCGCTGAATTTGCCGCCCGCATGCAGCCGGGTCATGATCAGCTCGACGCCGGAGACACCCTCCTCGGGATGGATGTCCACCGGCATGCCGCGACCATCGTCGCTGACCGCGACCGAGCCGTCTGCATAAACAATCACCTCGATCGAGGTGGCATGGCCGGCCAGCGCCTCGTCCACCGAATTGTCGACCACTTCCTGCACCAGATGATTCGGGCGGGTGGTGTCGGTATACATTCCCGGGCGGCGCTTGACCGGATCCAGGCCGGAAAGGACTTCAATGTCGGCGGCGTTGTAGCGACTGCTCATGCGTATGTTTCAGGTGGACAAAGACGACCAAGCATGGAGTGAGCAGGCGGGCAGGGTCAAGCCGCCAGAGTGCCGATCAGCGGTATCCCTGCGCCTGCAGCGTGAACAGGTGCGCATAGTGGCCTTCCTGCGCCATCAGCTGGGTGTGATCGCCTTGTTCGATGATGCGGCCGCCCTGGATCACGATGATCTGGTCGGCCATGCGCACGGTGGAGAAGCGGTGCGATATCAGGATCGCGATGCGGTTGCCGGCGAGTTCGCGGAAGTGCTCGTAAATGGTCGCCTCGGCCTGCGCATCCATCGCGGCGGTCGGTTCATCGAGTACCAGTATGTCCGCCTGCGAACGCATGAAGGCGCGCGCCAGCGCGATCTTCTGCCATTGCCCGCCGGACAGTTCGCGGCCGTCCTTGAACCATTTGCCCAACTGGGTATCGAAGCCGGCGGGCAGGCTGTCGATGAAGTCGCTGGCCATGCCCTTGTCGCTGGCCTCGCGCCAGCGCGCGGTGTCCTCGAAGTGATGGACATCACCGACACCCACATTCTCGCCCACGCGCATCTGGTAGCGCGCGAAGTCCTGGAAAATCACCCCGATACGTTGCAGCAGGGTGGCGTCGTCCCACTCGCGCAGGTCGGTGCCGTCGAGCAGGATGCGGCCGCTGCCGGGCGAGTACAGCCGCGTCAGTAGCTTGATCAAGGTGGTCTTGCCCGAACCGTTCTGGCCGACCAGGGCCAGTGACTGGCCGGGGCGGATGTGCAGGTTGATGTCGCGCAGCGCGGGTTCGCTGGCGCCGGGATAGGTGAAGCTGACCTGCTCGAAGCGGATGCCGTCGTCGGGATTCGCCCCGTGCTGAGCGATACCTGTCGCCTGAGACACCGGGGTTTCCAGATATTCGTAGAGGGTTGAAAGGTAAAGGTTGTCCTCGTACATGCCGCCGATCGCCGACAGCATCGCCGACACCGCCGACTGGCCCTGGCGAAACAGCATCAGGTACATCGTCATCTGGCCCAGGGTGATGCGCGCGATAACGGTACTCATCGCGATCCAGGCGTATGCAACGTACAGGGTGATCGTGCCCAGCAAGCCGAGCGCGAAACCCCAACTGTCGCGACGAATGGTCAGGTCGCGGTCGGCGCGGTACAGCTTGTTGAAAATATCCCGGTAGCGATCCAGCAGCAGCGGGCCCAGGCCATAGAGCTTCACTTCCTTGGCGTGGTCCTCGCGTGCCAGCACGGTTTCCAGGTACAGCTGCATGCGCGTCTCGGGGGAGCGCCAGCGAAACAGCCGGAACGCGTCGCCGGAGAACTTGGTTTCGGCGAAGAACGAGGGCAGCCCGGCCAGCAGCAGCACGGCCACTGCCCATGGCGAGAACTGGAACAGCAGGCTGCCATAGCTGATCAGCGAAATCGCGTTCTGGATCAGTCCGAACGTGCGTGTGACCAGCGATAGCGGCCGACTTGAGGCCTCGCGGCGGGCGCGGGTGAGCTTGTCGTAGAACTCCGAGTCCTCGAAGTGCGCCAGTTCGAGGGTCAGCGCCTTCTCCAGGATCATCACATTGACGCGCTGTCCCAGCTGCGCGCGCAGCAACGACTGGCACAACGAAAGCCCGCGTTGGGCGCCAGCCAGCGCTGCCACCAGCACACCTTCCAGCACCACCCATTCGAATAGCGGGCGCATGGGTGCCTTGCCCTGTGCCGACCACAGGCGGCTGGCGGCGACGACCGCGTCGACGATGTGCGCACCGACAAAAGCAACACCGGCGGGCAGCAGACCGGCAACCAGGGTGAGCAGGGCCAGCGCGATCGTCAGTGCGCGACTGGTGCTCCAGACCAGTTCCAGGGCACGGCCACTGAAACCAAACACCCCAACGAAACTGCGGGTGAGATCACTGGACGGTGGTGTCGGATTGGATGTGTGAGGCGGCACGTGGGGATGATGTCCGTGGCGACGCGCGGTCGGTCGCAGAGCCCAAGACATGGGGGTTGTGCCGCCTCACGCAAGCCAGGGCTGGAAAGATCGGGTCAAGCGCGATCAGCGCAAGCGGACGTCGACGAAGGTTTGATTGTTCTGGTACAGCGCCGGAAACAACTTCTGCAGATGCGTCACCTTCGGTGCATCGTTGATAACGATGTAGGGGTTGTTCGGATGCAGCCTGAAGTAATCCTGGTGGTAGTTCTCGGCCGGATAAAACGCCTTCAACGGCACGACCCGGGTAACGATCGGCGCCGGGAAGGCCTTGGCGGCGGTGAGTTGGGAGATATAGCTGTCGGCAATCTTCTTCTGCTCATCGCTGTTGTAGAAGATGACCGAGCGGTATTGGGTGCCGCTGTCCGGGCCTTGGCGGTTGAGTTCGGTCGGGTTCAACGCCACCGAAAAGAACACCTGCAGCAGCTGGCCGTAGCTTATCTTCGAGGGATCGAACTGCACCCTCACCGATTCGGCGTGGCCGGTGTTGCCGTCACTTACCTCGTCGTAATGCGCGGTATCGGCGCTGCCGCCGGAGTAGCCAGCGGTGACCTTGTACACGCCCTTGACGTGCTCGAACACCGCCTCGACGCCCCAGAAGCAGCCGCCGGCCAGCACGGCAGTCTGTTCGTGCGTGGATGCCGCGGGGCTGGCATCCACAGTGGGTGCAGGCAGTCGCACCACTTCACCGGTCGCAGTCACCGGATGGCAGGCAGTCAACCCGGCCAGCAGCAAGGCAGCGGCCAAGGGAAGGGTGTTGCGGGCAGATCGACGAATCATGGCAGGCCTCGCTGACGATATGGACATTACGTACCAGCGAACGGAATGAATGCAGCCGGGTGGATGCCGTCACGCCGGTTCGCTTGCATGTCGTCTTTCGTCAGTGCGCGGCCTGGGGTTACCTGCCGTGTTGCCTGGCGATGGCCAAGGCCAAGGCGGAACCGTTCAGCGTGCGTCCGGCAGGACGTGGATCTCGATATCGTCGATCGTCACCACCTGGCCCGCGTGGATCTTGCAGGTCTTGCGCAGTTCGGTGACGCCGTCGACCTTCACTGCGCCGGTGGCGACGATCGCCTTGCCGGCGCCGCCACTGTCGCAAAGGCCGCTGAGCTTCAACAGCATGTTGAGTTCGACGTAGACGCCTTCCAGTTCAAAGTCGATGGTTTGCATGGTTATCCGTGGGAATCTGGGAGCAGGAGCGTGACACGCTTTCAGCGCGAAGTGTGGCCATCATCGCTGGTGTCGTCGGGCAGCGCCAAAAACGCAAACCACGGCCGGTCGCTGTCCACGCCAAAGGTGGCGGCATCATCGAGAATCCCAAGCAGGATATCGAAGTCAGCCTCGGCCGAACGTCGCAGCTCATCGCCGTGCTCGAACAGCAGCACGTGGCCCCAGCCCGGCAGCCAGCCAAGGTCGCGCAGGCAGTCGGCCAGCGCATCCCAGTTGTGGCCGAACGCGGCCGGCAACGGCAGCGACGTGGCAAGCCGGCGCAGCAGCTCGTCCTTGTCGTGGCAACCAGCCAGATCGGTGCGGCACACCACCAGCTCATCCCGAGCAGCCCTGCTGGCCAACCGCGCCAGGTCCGTGCCGAGGACAAAGTAAACGCCACTGTTGAGTGGTCGGGTGAGGTCCAGCTCGAAATTGCGCGCGTTCACTGGAGCACCTGGAAGCGGCGGAAACTGCGGTAGTGATCGTCGGTGTAATAGAAGACCACCGACGGCGTGCCACCGGTAATGATGCGCCGCGCGCCACGGGTTTGCGCGCCAGGCGTTTCCACCGTGTACTCGTGGTAATAGCCGCGTGGCTGGGCTGGCAGCAAGCGTTCGTAGTTGCCGAACACCACACCGTCCTGAAGGTGCTCGAACGGTCCGTCGCGGGTGATACGTTCGATCGTGGTGCGCGCCACGGGTGGCAGAAAAGCCGGCAGGTCGATGCTGGCCGTCGGTTCGCGCGTCAGCTGCGCGGTGCCGGGAGCATCGCTTGCCCGGGCACGTTGGCCCGGCTGCGGCGAATGCCGTTGCCACAGCACCAGCGCGAAAATCAGCGCCGCCAGCAGGATGATGGGATTGAGCTTGCGCATACCGGTTCGCCGGAGAGGGGCCGGCGCAAAGCTTAGTGCCCGGTGGTCTGATCACAAACCGGAAGCCGCGCTGATGTTGGCGAAGATGCCGCCGCCAGGCTCGAGGCCAGGCCTCGACACCTGCCTGCAGTGCCATCGCGGCGGCGGGATTTCGGTGCTTGGCACTGCCAATGAAAAACACGAACACATCACGTGCCGGTCCCTTGGGCAACGCTGCCCCGGCATGGGGCAGGTCGATCACGTCGTCGCCCGCCTTACACTGTCGCGCGCAAGCGCTCCAGTGATCCAGCGCCTCGTTTATTCGAGCTCGTCGACGCTGCGCATCAGCCGCGCATAGCTGAAGTCGCCGCTGAGGTCGGCCAGTGATGGATAGTCGGGCGAGTCGGTGAAGACGGTCGGCACCAGATGCGCGCGGACCCGTTCCAGCTAGCGCTCGCAGGCGAAGCTGGGGTGACGCACCTCAAGCACGTGGCGCAAGCGTTGACCGGCCAGTTCACGCCGCAGCAGCAGGCAGGCCGGATAGAAAAGCTTGCGCCACGGTGCATACGTTCAGCCGCCGATACCGACCCGGATGCGCGAGTTCACCGGGCTTGCCGGGGCGAACAGATCGTTCATGGCAACGGCCTCGATGTGGCGGCGCGCGGCGTGCGACGCTTGTCCTGGCGCCCGTATTCGGCCAGGCCAATGCACAGCAGCAGCCATGCGGCGCCGCCGGCATAGCCGGCCAACACATCGCTGAAATAATGCACCTGCAACAGGATGCGACTGCTGCCAACCATGCCGATCAAACCTGCGGCAGCGGCGATCATGCCGCGATGGAAGCGTGGCGGCAGCAAGCGCAGCAGCACATAGGCGAGCATGCCGTAGAACACCATGGAGCCAAAGGCATGGCCACTGGGAAAGCTCCAGCCGGGCTCGATGATGAAACCGTGGCCGTGCAGAGGTCGTACCCGTTGGAAAAGCTGCTTGAGTCCGCCGTTGATCGGTAGCACGCCACCCAGCGCCAGCGCCCAGATCGTGGCCAGTCGCCGCTCCCGATACCGCAACAAGAGCAGCACGACCAGGATCGCGGCTGGCGCAATCAAAGCGGCACTACCGAGGTGTGTGAGCAGTGCAATTACCTGCAGTTCCGATGGTGGCATGTTGTCGTGCAGGCTTTGCGCAAGCGTGGCGTCGAAGCGTGGCAGTTCGCCAGGCTGCGCGGCTTTCACGGCGGCGGCGATGCTGGCAAAAAGCGTCAGTACGCACAGCATCAGCCAGGTGGCGGCATGTCGCCGCAGTGCAGAGCGGTGGCGGCCACCGTCATCCCGTTCGCGCTGCCATAGCTGCGTGCGCTGCCAGGCGAGGTCTGCACCCAGGATCCCGATCAGGATCAGCAGCAGCCAAAGCATCAGTGCATGCTCGCCGATCCATTCAGCCGCTGATGTCATCAGTCTTGCTCGATTCGGGGCGCGTGGGCTCACGTCGCTCGGGCACTGATGATCGGGGATGGAGCGATGCGCGTCGAGAGCGATACGCTGAGCGCGATGCCTCGCGCTGGTCTCGCGGCCGGTTTGCCGCGATAGTTGCAGCACTGTTACCAACGGAGTCTGCGATGTCCCGGCTATGTATCCCCCACCGTATGCTTCCCTCGCTGCTGGCGGGTTGTTGCGCCCTGCTGGTGATGGCCAGTGGGGCGTGGGCGCAGGCGCCCGCGCCCGCCTCGATGCCCCCGCCGGTGTCCACCCATGACATCGTGCGACCGTTGTTGCCGGCACAGCTGCAGGACTTTGGCGCCTACGTGGACAGCGCGCGCAAGACCTTCGACGTGCCGGGCATCGCGGTGGCGATCGTCAAGGACGGCAAGGTGGTGATGGAGCAGGGCTTCGGCCTGCGCGAGATCGGCAAGCCGGACAAGGTCGACGCACACACCTTGTTCGCGATCGCCTCCAACACCAAGGCGTTCACGGCCGCCTCGCTGCAGATGCTGGCCGAGCAGGGCAAGTTGAAGATGGATGACCGGGTGATCGATCACCTGCCGTGGTTCCGCATGTCCGACCCGTACGTGACCCACGAAATGCGCATCCGCGACCTGCTGGCGCATCGCAGTGGGCTTTCGCTGGGTGCGGGCGATCTGCTGTATTGGCCGCCGACCTCCTACACTACCAAAGACGTGGTTGAACGCCTGCGCTACGTGCCGCTCAAGAACGGTTTCCGCAGCCACTACGCCTACGACAACATCCTGTTCGCCGTGGCCACCCTGGTGATCGAGCAGGCTTCCGGCCAGAGCTATGCCGACTTCGTGCGCGATCACATCTTCAAGCCGGTGGGAATGGACGAGGCGCTGATCGACAAGACGTCTCTGAAGCCCGGCATGGACGTGGCGATGGGCCACGCCCGGTTCAACTTCAAGGACCTCAAGCCGGTGCCGCCGATGGCCTGGCTCAACGACCCGGGTGCGGGTGGCATCTACGCCAGCGTGCACGACCTGGCCAAGTGGATGAACGTGCAGCTTGCCGGTGGCGCACTGCCGACCCTTGGCAAGGACGGCAAGCCACGGCGGCTGTTCTCCGCGGAGAGCCAGAAGCAGATGTGGTCGATGCTCACGCCGATCACCATCGGCAAGCCGCCGATTCCTGGATTGGCACCGTTGGTACCGAACTTTTACGGCTATGGCGAAGGCTGGTTCCTGTCCGATTACCGCGGCCAGCGGCTGGTCTGGCATACCGGCGGCTGGCCGGGCATGGTCTCGCGCGTGACCCTGGTGCCCGGACTGCATCTGGGCGTGGTGGTGCTGACCAACCAGGAATCCGGCGCGGCGTTCAACGCGGTGACCTGGCGCGTGCTCGATGCCTACCTGAACCCGGACAAGAAGACCGACTGGGTTGCGGTCTACGACAAGGCGGTCAAGCAGGGTGAGGCCAAGGCCGACGACAACCTGGCCCTGCACGAAGCCGCGCGCGACAAGAACAGCAAGCCGTCGCTGCCGTTGGCGAAGTATGCGGGTACGTATCGCGACCCCTGGTACGGCGACGTGACCATCAGCAACGAGCACGGCAAGCTGCGCCTGCGCTTCTCGAAGACCGCGCAACTGATCGGCACGCTGACGCCTTGGCAGCACGACAGCTTCATCGTGCATTGGAACGATCGCGCGCTGAACGCCGATGCCTTCGTGACGTTTGCGCTGGACGAGGATGGCCATATCCGCGAGATGCGCATGAAACCGGTATCGCCGCTGACCGACTTCAGCTTTGATTTCCAGGATCTGCGGCTGGTGCCGGTCGCGACGTCAGCGCAGCAGGAAAACTGATCGGCTATGCCCGCAGCTGCCATGAGGCGGCGACAACACGCTATCCACGCACTATCGCGTCATTGAACCGGGGGGGAGCTTCACCATGCGTCATGCCAAACACCTTGTGTCCGCCTTGCTGTGCCTGGGCTGGTTGCTGGGGCCGGTCGGCGCGTGTGCCGATGGCGCGCCGGATCCGGCCCGTCTGTTCTTCCATGTGCAGATGGGGGCGGCGAGTCAGCCGACTTCGGGCCGGCTGCTGTTGTTCGCGGTGAGCGCCAAGGCTGCCAAAGCCGATGCCTTGAAGGATTCCGACGGCAAGAGCAGCACGGTGGACGAGGTCGATGCCAACCCGTTCAGCGCTACCCGGACCGCGGTGTCCGCCCGCGAGGTGGGTCGCTGGACGCCGGGTGAGGTGGTGGATATTGATACCGACGCGCTGGCTGATCCGGCGGGCTTTTCGCAATTGGCGCCCGGCGACTATCTGCTGCAGGCGGTGCTTGATGTCGACCACAGCTATGCTTGCGGTGGGCGCGAAGCCGGCGACCTGGTCAGCGACGTGGTGGAAGTGCATCTGCCTGCCAAGGCGCTGCCGACGATCCGGCTCGACAAGGTGGTGCCGGCACGCGATCCATGGACGCTGTCCCGAGCGATGCCGCAACCGATACGGGATGCGCTGTCTGCCGCCCGTGAGCACGCGACCCTGGTCAACTTCGTCAGCCCTTCGCTGAGCGCGTTCTGGGGGCGTCCGATCACCATGCGCGGTTGGGTACTGACGCCACCGGGCTACGATGCGAAGTCCGCGACGCGCTACCCGACGGTCTATTACACGCAGGGGTTCGGCGGAAACAACGAGCGGGTGCACGGCACCCTGGTCAATGTCTATGCGGCGATGAGCAAGGGCGAGATGCCGCCGATGATCTGGGTATTCCTGGATGAGTCGAGCCCCACTGGCACCCACGAGTTCGCCGACTCGGTCAACAACGGTCCGTGGGGGCATGCGCTCACCACCGAGCTGATTTCCCACCTTGAAGCCAGCTACCGCATGGATGGCGGCGTGAATGGTCGTTTCCTCAACGGCCATTCCTCTGGCGGCTGGGCCGCGCTGTGGTTGCAGACGCGCTACCCGAAGATGTTCGGTGGCACCTGGTCGACGTCGCCCGATCCCGGCGATTTTCATGATTTCACCGGTATCGATCTGTACGCGCCGCATGCCAACGTCTATCACCGCCCGGACGGTACGGCGTATCCGTTGGTGCGCGATCATGCCAGGGTGCTTGGCACGTTTGAGCAATTCGCCAAACTGGAGCGCGTGCTGGGTTCGTATGGCGGTCAGCTGGAATCGTTTGACTGGGTATTTTCGCCGCGCGGCAAGGATGGGCGGCCCGAGCCGATGTTCAATCGCGACACCGGCGACGTGGATCCGGCGGTGGTGGCCTACTGGCGCGAGCACTTCGACATCGCGCATCGGCTGCAACAGCAATGGCCGATGCTCAAGCCCGATCTTGATGGCAAGATTCACCTGATTGTGGGCACCGCCGATACGTTCTACCTGGACGGTTCGGCGCACAAGCTGAAGGCCGTACTGGATGGCCTGCATGCACGATCCGACTTCCGGTTCCTGCCCAACAAGACCCACATGGATATGTATACCGTGGGCAAGGACCATCAGGCCCTGCTCAAGCAGATCAGCTGGGAAATCTATGCGGTGGCGCGGCCGCAGTCACCGCTGAAGTCGCCATTGTCGGAGGCAGCCGGCAAGAACTGAATCGGCTGGCGCCGAGTGCATCACGCTCTGGCGCGTGGTGCACTTCACCAATGGCCATGCGCGAGCTTTCGCTGACGCAGGTCTTTCGGTCATCCTGCCAATGGCGGTCAGCCAGAGAGCGTGCTGCCGCGTTGCTTGATGACCATGACGGGTTGAAAGGCGAAACATGCACAAGTCGGTGTGGGCGATCCTGCTGTTGTCGGTAACGCTGGTGTTGGTCAGTGGCGCCCTGGCGTTGCGCTGGCATGCGGCGCAGACGCCGCCGATCTTCAAGGTGGAACTGGACGGCGCGGCCACCCAGCCGGTCTCTGGGCGCCTGTTGATATTTGCCACCGAGGCACGTGCGGCGCGGGAGGCCGCCAGAGGCGGCAAGGTCGAGGCGGTGGATGCGGACTCGCTGCATCCGCAACACACGGCGGTCGCGGCCCGTGAGGTGAGCCGGCTGGCACCGGGCGAGCGGGTCACCATCGACACCGATGGTCAGGCGTTCCCCACCGGATTTTCCAGCTTGCCGCCGGGCGAGTACCTGCTGCAGGCGGTGCTGGATCTGGATCACAGCTACAACTACACCGGCCGCGGCACTGGCGATCTGATCAGTCCGGTGATCAGCATGCACCTGCCGGCGATGACACCGACCACGCTGCGCCTGGTGCGGGTGCAGCCCGAGCCGTATCCCTGGCAGTTGAGCGGGTCGTCCGCCGAACTGCAGGCGGCGGCGCCCGATGCCCGTGCGCACACCCAGCGGATCGATCTGGTCAGTCCGTCCCTGACCGCCTTCTGGGGCCGGCCGATTCACCTGCGAGGCTGGGTGCTGCTGCCACCGGGTTACGACAGCAGCGGCAGTGCCCGCTTTCCCACGGCGTATTACACGCACGGTTATGGTGGAAACCAGAACGACATGCTGGCCGCCCTGGTGGGTGTGCACCTGGCGATGCGCAAGGGCGAGATGCCACCGATGATCTGGGTGTTTCTCGACGAGTCCGGCCCCAGCGGCACCCACGAGTTTGCCGATTCGGTGAACAACGGGCCGTGGGGCAAGGCCCTCACCGAGGAACTGATTCCCTCGCTGGAATCACGCTATCGCATGGATGGCACCGCTTCCGGCCGCCTGCTGACCGGGCACTCGTCCGGTGGCTGGGCCACGCTGTGGCTGCAAACGACCTATCCAAAGCTTTTCGGCGGCACCTGGTCGACCTCGCCGGATCCGGTCGATTTTCACGATTTTTCAGGTGTCGATCTCTATTCATCCACGGCCAACGTCTATTTTCGCCCGGATGGCACGTCACGGCCGTTGCTGCGCGTGCACGGCCATGAGGAGGGCACAGTGGAGGCGGACGCCAAGCTGGAGCAGGTGCTCGGGCCCTACGGCGGACAAATGGCCTCGTACGAGTGGGTGTTCTCGCCGCGAGCTGCCGATGGCCGGCCGGCGCCCCTGTTCGATCGCGAAACCGGCGCCGTGGATCCCGAAGTGGCGGCCTACTGGTGTGAGCACTACGACATCGCGCGGCGCTTGCAGACTCATTGGGCGCAACTGCAGCCAGATCTCGACGGCAAGATCCACGTGATCGTCGGTACGGCCGATTCGTACTATCTCGATGGTGCCGTGCATCGTCTGCAAGCGGTTCTGGATGCTTTGCACGCCAGGTCGGATTTTCGCTACCTGCAAGGCAGGACGCACGGTGACTTGTATGCGCAGGGTGACGACCCCGATGCCTTGCTGAAGCAGATCAGCTGGCAGATGTATGCCGTGGCGCGCCCCGGTTCGACGCTGCGCCCGCTGGCTGCCAAGTAACGCAAGGGCGACTAGCTGGGCTGCCACCGGTCGTAGCCGCCGACATGCCACAGGTACCCTTCGGGCTCGTGGCAGCTGCAGCCGGCGCCGCCGTAATCCTTTTCGGCGTCGTCATCGACGATCACGGCGCCTGCGGGTAGTGCGCCTTGACGTCCTTGAGGATGACGCAGACGCGCCGGGTTTCGCGGCCACCGATTTCGTCGGGTTGGGCGATGTGCAGGCCGAAGCCGTTGTGGTTGACCTGGCCCAGCAAGATCATCCCGCTGCCCCGGATCAGCGGGGCTTCCCCCGGCTTTGTCCGTTTTTCCGGACTGCGTGTGCCTCGAAGCCGAATGCCTCGCATGGCCAGCTCATGGCCGCGTGGGTATCGCAGTAGTAGCGCAGACAGGGATGCTGCTGCCAGAGGAGGTTGACGTGGTCATGCCAGGTACTCCGGCGCGAACGGAGTACCCACGCTAACCCGGTCTGTCGTCTCAGTCCCGCTCGTCGTGATGCTCGGGTAGCGGTGGCAAGGTGCGGATCAGCTGCGCGCGGATCAGCGGCAGCCGCGCCACGCGCAGGCGCTCGAGTACCTCGAACAGCAACTCGCTTTTCACCCCGGCGACATCGCGTGGGCTACCCACATACGCCACGCAGTTGAACGTCATGGAGCCCGCGTCGAGATTTTCCAGCAGCACATAGGGCTCTGGCGTGGTCAGGGTGCCGGGGTGGCCGCGCAATACCTCCAGCACCAGTTCGCGCACTTTGGCTGCATCGGTGTCCAGGGGCATGGGCAGGGTGATTTTGGCGCGCCCCAGCGCATGGGACTGGGTCACGTTGCGCACGTTTTCGGTGATCAGCTGCGAGTTGGGCACGATCACGGTGGAACGGTCCCACAGCTGAATCTCGGTGGCGCGCACGTTGATCCGGCGAATATCGCCCTCGACCGCGCCCAGGCTGACCCAGTCGCCCACCTTGACCGGGCGCTCGACCAGCAGGATCAGGCCGGAAATGAAGTTCTGCACGATGGCCTGCAGGCCGAAACCGATACCGACCGACAAGGCGCTGACGATCCAGGTGATGCTTTTCAGATCCACATGCAGCGCGGCCAGGGTCAGCACCAGCACCAGCAGCCCACCAAGGTAGCCGAGCAGGGTGGTGATGGAATCCTGCATGCCGGCTTCCATCGTGGATTTGGGCAGCAGTTGCTCGCGCAGCCAGCGCTTGAGCATGCGCAGCACGAAGGCACCGATCAGCAGCACCAGCAAGGCTGTGACGATGCTGCCCGGGTCGATCGCCAGCTGACCCAGCTTGAGCCCGCTGAAGGTCTGCCGAGCACTTGCCAGCAAATCGGTCGGGCCGGCCCCGAACGGCGTCAGCACGGTGGCCATGGCCAGCATGATCAGCACCACCCGGGCCACCCCCACCAGCAGCACCGCCGCCTGGTCCAGGGTGTGGGGTGCCAGTTCAAAGGTGGCCTGCAGTCGTTGCCCACTGTGTCCGTGCGGCAGCAGCATGGCATTGATCAGGTCGGACAGCAGGTGAATCAGCAAGTACACACTGACCACGATCACGCCAATCCAGAGCATCTGCACGGCCACGAAAAATGCCAGCGCGATATAGCCGGTGGCCACGCCCAGCCAGCTTATCGCCACTCCGATCGTGGCGCCGCTGCTCAGCAGGCCGATCCACAGCGGCCACGCGGGGACGTCGGCACCGTTGGCCGCCAGCTCGCCGCGGGCCCGCCGCAGTCGCAGCAAGGCAACGCCAATCAAGCCACTGATCACCAGCGCCATCAGGCCCCGCATCGAGACGGTCGCTGGCAGGCTGGTGCCGATGGTGCGGCTGGTTTTTTCGAACAGGCCGAACAGCAGCGCGGAGGCACCCAGCAGCCAGGGGAACCGGCGCAACCGCCGTGCGGTCAGGTCCGACAGCGCGGGCAGACGCCAGGAAGGCCTGCGCACGGACAGCAATGCCCGGCCCAGACCGGTGACGTAAGCGGCAAAGAACACCAGCCGCACCGATGATTGGGCCAACGCATCCAGGTCAGGATCGAGGACGTCGTTCCAGTGGAGTCCCAGATACACCAGTTGCGCGGCCAGGCCGGTGGTAAGTACGGCACTCAATGCCACGGCAGTAGCCATGGCACTGCGGCGCAGGTGTCCGTCCGGAACGCGTCGTGCGGTCAGGCGAAACAGTATCCACTCAAGCAGCCAGCGACCCACCAGCAGGAGTAGCGAGGCCGCGACTAGGCAAATCAGCAAGGGTTCCCGGTTCGCTGGCTGCCAGGCTTCGTCCCAGGCATCCATGCAGCGCGAGCCGAGCCGCTTCAGTCGCGCCCAGTCATCCGGAAAACTGCGCACCGGGTCGGCCCAGAACGTTTGACTGAAGGGCGTGGCCGTGCGCGAGGTGAGGCGTTCCTGGAACAGATCGTTGCGCAGGCCGGTGAGTTGCTCGGCCAGTTGCAGGGCGTTCTGTCCCAGCAATTGCGCCTGCTTGATTTGCGCATCGAGCGCGGTTTTGAATTTTTCCAGCTGGCGGCGTTGCGCTGCTACTTCGTAGGCTTCCGGCGGCGCACCCTTGGCGGGCGGCGGCCCCAGTACATTCAGTTGCGCCTGCAGCGCGGCCATTTGCGGTGTCAGGCTGCTGGCCAGCTGGTTGGCCTGGTCCTGCACATTCAGTGCGCTTGCTCGAAGATCGGCTAGCGGCGGCTCGGCGCTCTTGTCATTCAGCGTGGCCTTGACCTTATCGAGCTGGTCGCTGAGTTGATCCAGGGTTTGCGTCGGCGTCGCCACGGAGGCCGTCGAAGCTGGCGCGAGGGTGTCGCTCTTGGCGTGCAGGGTGATGCTGCCAAAGGCCAGCAGCACGAGCAGGGTGTAACGAATCAGGGTAGACATCCGGGCATGATCGGAGCGATGTCGCGGTCGGTCAATCGCAGCGGGCATGCCAGCAGGCCATGGCAAGGGCCGGCGTTCAGATTGAGGCCTTCCTCAGCTTCTTTCGGGTTCGCTGGTGGTGGCCAATCGCATCATGCGGATCGGGGCCAGTGTGCGCGAGCCGGCGGTGCAGATGGTGGACGCACCGTGGCGCATGATCATCTGCAAACGCAGTGCGATCTTGCTGTGGCTGGCACTGTGGGGGAGGCCATGTCCGGATGCTGGGAGGTTCGTTCCACGCAGCAAGCGGTACTCGTGGACGGTGTCGGTGGCGAATTCCAGGCTGATGGCCTGCATCGTCGACGGCTACAGCCATGTGCCGAGGCAGGGCCCGTCCGCGCGCAGGCGATGTAGCGTCGGAAGAGGATTGCCCAGGTTCAAGTGGATGTTTCCGGGCGCCTCGTACGGCGAAGCAAGCGGGCCGTCATGCCGGCGGACGGCGTTGCCCCCACGGTTGCGCCTGTTCCAATTGTGCCGCGAGGCGCAGCAAGGCGGCTTCGTCACCAAAGCGCGCCACGAATTGCACGCCATACGGCAGCTCGGCGCCGCCGGCCTCGGCGGGCGCCCAGTGCAGCGGCACCGACATGCTCGGTGTGCCGGTGAGGTTGGACAGCTGGGTGAACGGTACCCGTTGCAGGCTGGTGGTCACCAGGCTGTCGACCATGCCGCTCTTCAACAGCAGGCGCCCGGCGCGCAGGCTCAGCACTAGCTTGGCAGCCAGCTGTTGCAGTGGCGGAGTGGCGAGCTCGCCGATGCGATTGGGTGGTTGCGCCGTGGTCGGTGTCAGGTACAGGTCGTAGGTCTGGTGGAAACGTCCCAGTGCGCGGGCATAGTCGTTCCAGCGCAGGTGCTGTTGCACATAATCGCTGGCGCTCAGCGCGCGCCCGAGCAGGGCGAGGATGCGCGTTTCCAGCTCGAACGCTGCTTCACTCGCGCCAGTGAGCTGCCGGGCCCGTGCCATGCTCGCCGCGGTCTGCCCGAAATACATGCTGATGTAGCTGCGCGCCAGGGCCTGCCCGTCGACTTTTGGCTGCGCGGGCTCCACCTCATGGCCAAGGTCGGTCAGCAATTTGGCCGCATGCATCACCGCCTGCACGCACTCCGGGTGCACCGGCGTGCCCAGCGGCGATTGCGTGCTGAAGCCGATGCGCAGCTTGCCGGCGGGGCGCAGGATTTCCTCGGCATAGGGTCGTTCGGGCGCGGCGATCGCGAACGGTGCGCCCACGTCGGCGCCGGCGATGGCGTCGAGGATGCGTGCCGAATCACGCACGCTGCGGGTGAGTGCGTGCTGGCTGGAGGCACCCTCCCAGAACTCACCATGATCGGGGCCTTGCGGCACGCGCCCGCGCGACGGGCGCAGGCCGAACAGCCCGCAGTAGGCTGCCGGTATGCGGATCGAACCGCCGCCGTCGGAGGCGCCCGCCGCTGGCACGATGCCGGCGGCCACCGCCGCGGCCGCACCACCCGACGAACCGCCTGGCGTCCGCGCCAGATCCCACGGGTTGCGCGTGGGCTGAGCCCAGATCTGCGGTGCGGTCTCCGCCTTCAGGGCGAATTCGGGGGTGCTGGTCTTGCCGAAGATCACCAAGCCTGCGTCGAGAAAGCGCTGCACAATTTCGGCGTGCCGCGGAGGCACTTGGTCGCGCAGCGCACGACTACCCGAGGTGCCTGGCACGCCGGCATGGTCCTGGCCGATGTCCTTGAGCAGGAACGGCACGCCTGCGAACGGGCCCTGCAACCTTGTCGCCGCCCGCTCGCGCGCGATGGCCTCCATGGGAATGCAGATCGCTGCCAGTTGCGGATTGACCTCGGCCGCCCGCGCCAGTGCCGCATCCAGCACTTCGCCGGGGGAGACGCTGCCGCTGGCGATCAACTCGGCCAGGCCGGTGGCGTCGTAGCTGGGGTATTCCTTGAACATCCGTCATCCTCGGAGCAGGCTGGCGCTGGCACGGGCGTGAACAGATAGTTGCACGGATGCTGCCGCCGGTTGGCTGGGGCACGCATCAGTTTGTGAATGTCTGGCGCGCTACAGTGCAATGACTCATCGATCAAGTGCGGAGGTCGCTGTGATCACACGCTGGTTCTCGCGCGCCTGGGTAGCGGTCTTCTGCTTGTTGCCGGGGCAGGCGCTGTTGGCGGCAGTCTCCGGCACGAGCGCGGGAGGCGCTGGCATGGTGGCGCAGATTTCGCTGGCCGGCCCGATCGGGCCGGCCGCCGCCGAGTATTTCGATGATGCGTCGCAACGGGCGACGGCCGATGGCGCGCGGGCGATCGTGCTGCAACTGGACACCCCCGGTGGCTTGTCCGACTCGATGCGGCAAATCATCAGCAGCATGCTGGCGTGCAAGTTGCCGGTGCTGGTGTACGTGGCACCCGCGGGTGCGCGCGCGGCCTCGGCCGGCACTTACATCCTGTATGCCGGGCAGATCGCCGCGATGGCACCGGCCACGCACCTTGGCGCGGCGACGCCGGTGAAACTGGGTGGCCGCACGCCGATGCCCTTGCCCAGCACCACCGGCAAGCCAGCCTCGGCAAGTTCCGCGGCGGCGGAACAGGCGAGTCCGGCCGATGGCGATGCTGAATCACAAAAGGTATTGAACGATGCGATTGCCTACATCCGCTCGCTGGCCCAGTTGCGCGGGCGCAATGCAGCCTGGGCCGAACAGGCGGTGCGCGGTGCAGCCACGCTGACCGCCGACGAGGCGGCGCAGCAACATGTGATCGACTTTGTGGCCAGCGACGTGAGCGATCTGCTGGCCAGGGCGGATGGGCGCAAGATGCTGGTGGCTGGGCGCAGCGTCACCCTGCAGCTCAAGGGGGCGTCCGTACGCGACTACCCGCCCGGCGCACGCACGCGCTTCCTGGCCATCATCACCAACCCCACGATCGCCTACCTGCTGCTGCTGGGCGGCATCTTCGGTCTGCTGCTGGAGGCCCTGCACCCCGGCGCGATGTTGCCGGGCATCGCGGGGGCGATCTGCCTGCTGGTCGGCCTGTATGCGTTGCAGTGGTTGCCGGTGAACTATGCCGGGCTGGCCTTGATGGCGCTGGGCGTCGGTATGCTGGTGGGCGAGGCGATGCAGCCCACGGTGGGCGCGCTGGGTGTGGGCGGGCTGGTTTCCTTCGTGACGGGGTCGATCATGTTGATGAATACCGGAGTACCGGGTTATGCGGTCAATCTCGGCATCATCGCCGGCATTGCCGTGTGTGCGGCAGCCCTGCTGGGCTTGATCGTGTGGCTGGTTTTTCGTTCGCGCCGGGCTGGCCAGTTCAGCGGCGATGCGGCCATCATGATGGATGCCGGTGCGCTGCTGGAGCCGGTGTCCGCCGATGGCGAGAGCTGGATGATGCTGCACGGCGAGCGCTGGCGTGTGCGTTGCACTGCCGCACTGCCGGCCGGTGCGCAGGTGCGCGTCGTGCGTCGACAAGGCCTGTTACTGTGGGTTGAGCCGGTGTGAGGCACCGCGCAACGAAGGTTGGCGTGGTGTGGCACCGGGACAACGGGTGATTCACTGGAGATGATCATGTTCGGATTTCTTGGCGTACTGATAATACTTGGCGCGATGCTGCTGTTTTCCGCGGTCAAGATCCTGCCGGAGTACGAGCGCGGCGTGGTGCTGACCCTCGGCCGCTACACCGGTACCAAGGGGCCGGGCCTGGTGCTGCTGATCCCGATGGTGCAGCGGATGATGCGGGTCGATTTGCGCATCACCGTGATGGATGTACCGCCGCAGGATGTGATCTCGCGCGACAACGTGTCGGTGCGGGTCAATGCGGTGGTGTATTTCCGGGTGGTGGAGCCTGACAAATCCGTATTGCAGGTGGCTGATTTCTACCAGGCCACCAGCCAGCTGGCGCAGACGCGCTTGCGTTCGGTGCTGGGTCAGCACGAGCTGGATGAGATCCTGTCGCAGCGCGAGTCGATCAACCGCACCCTGCAGACCATCCTCGATGAAGCCACCGACCCGTGGGGCATCAAGGTCGCCAATGTCGAGATCAAGGATGTGGACCTCAACGACACCATGGTCCGCGCGATCGCCCGCCAGGCCGAAGCCGAGTGCGAACGCCGTGCCAAGGTGATCCATGCCGAGGGCGAGATGCAGGCCGCCGAAAAGCTGCGCGACGCTGCCGCGATGCTGTCGCAGCAGCCGCAGGCCTTGCAGTTGCGCTACCTGCAGACGCTGGCCGACATGTCCAACAACGGCAAGTCGTCGACCATCGTGTTCCCGTTGCCGCTGGATCTGATCCGGCCATTGATGGAGGCGTTTCCGTCGAAGTCGTAGTGGCGCCATCGCGCCGGGCTGGAGTCGTGGCAGGCAGTCGCGATAGTCTCCCAGTTCCTGTTGCGCAGACGAGTCACCCGCATGGATGAAACCCGTTCCCCCGGAAGCCTGGTCTGCGTCGGTGTGGGCATGACTCTGGGCTCGCACCTCGGCCCGCTGGCGCGCAGCTACATCGAGCAGGCGGAGGTGGTGTTTGCCGGTCTCTCCGACGGCATCGTGGAGCTTTGGCTGGCGAAGATGCATGCCGACGTGCGCAGCTTGCAGCCGTACTACCGCGAGGGCAAGTCGCGCATGCAGACCTATCGGCAGATGGTCGAGGCGATCCTGACCGAGGTGCGCGCGGGCAAGAAGGTGTGCGGGGTGTTCTACGGTCACCCCGGCGTATTCGCCTGGGCGCCACACAAGTCGATTGCGGTCGCCCGCAGCGAAGGCTACGCCGCGCATATGGAACCCGGCATTTCCGCCGAGGACTGCCTGTACGCCGATCTGGGTATCGACCCGGGTACCTACGGCTGCCAGCACTACGAGGCCAGCCAGCTGCTGTTCTACCAGCGTCGGATCGATCCCACGGCCTATCTGGTGCTGTGGCAGGTCGGTCTGGTCGGCGACCAGTCGCTGGCGCGTTTCTCCACCGGCCCAGCCTACCGCCAGGTACTGGTTGACGTGCTGGCACGCGACTATCTGCTTGACCACGAGGTGATCATCTATCGCACGCCGACGCTGCCGATTCAAACGGCGCGGATCGAGCGGGTGGCGCTGGGTGACCTGCCGCAGGCGGAGATTGGCATGGCCGACACGGTGGTGATTCCACCGGCGCGCGCACTGCAGGTTGATGCCGAAATTCGGGCGCGGCTCAAGGTGCTGGATCTGGCGATGGCTGGGGACGCCTGATCCCGATGGATATGTTCAGCCCGAAATCGTTTTCATGCGAAACCGAGCGGTTGTGCCTGCGTCCACTGACGGACGGCGACGAAGCCCTGTTCCATGCGCTTTACACCGATCCTGAAACCATGCGCTTCATTGGCACGCCATTGACCGGCGAGCAGGTGACGCGCAGATTCCGAAAGACTCTGGGTGACATGCATCGGCAGCCGTTCAAGTGCCTGTTCCTGGCGATTCTGGAGAAGGCGTCGCAGCTGCCGCTCGGCATCTGTGGTATGCCACAATTCACGGCTGATGCCGTCCGGCAGGAAGTTGGCTTAGTATTGGTCCGGCAGGCACGATCAAAAGGGATCGCGCGGGAGGGGTTGGCGGCGCTGGTGAATCGCATCTTTGCCATGTCTTCGGTCGAGGAGGTGTGGGCTCGGTTTTCAACGGAAAACCTGGCGGCACAGCAACTGGTTGTCGCCGTCGGGTTCCATGCGTGTGATGAAGTGTTGTTGGGGCAAGAGCTTTCGTCAAAATGTCACTGGTCGGTACGTCGATCATCGTGGCGTGTTGCCGAATCAAATCAATTGCAGGGGGTGCCTGATGTCGAACGTGATCGATTTCCTTGAAAGGATGGGGCAGGATGCGCATCTGCGTCAGGGGTCGCAGGATGAAGTGGAGCTCGCACTAGCCAGCGCAAAGATTTCCCCTGAACTGCGGACAGCGATCCTCGCCAGGAATCAGACGCAACTGGAGGCACTATTGGGTCAGATTCCTCTTTGTGCCGTTTTCTTTCCAAGCAAAGAAGATGATGACGAGGAGTCTGAGGAGACGCCTTCACGGGAGCCGGATGAGGACCCTGAGCAGAGCGAATTTGATGCCGTGGCCACGGCGGCCTAGTAGATGTCGTTCCCGCTCAGGCAGCGCTGTCTCGGCCTCGCCGGTTGGGTGTTGTTAGCTTCAATACTGGCCGGTACGGCCGTTGCTGCCGTGCCGGCTTCAGCGGATTCCATGCAACAGCTCATGCAGGCGGACAGAGTCAAGACTGCGGATCATCCGCAGTTTGTTCGCCTCATGAATCAACTCGTCAATGAGGTGACCACACTCTCCCCGCAGCAGCAAATGCATCTGCGTTATCTCCAGGCTTGGGAGGTGGGTTATCAAGGCGACTTCAAGAGAGCTACTCCGCTTTTGAACGCAGTCATCGCGGAATCCACGGATGCCACCTTGCGCTTTCGTGCGGGTACGACTCTGGTGAATATGCTTTCTATAGGATCCCGCTACGAGGAAGCGTTTGTGCAGGTGAATCGGCTTCTTGATCAGTTGCCGCAAATCACCGCCAAGGATGCTCGCATTCAGGGTCTGGGGGTTGCTTCGTTGCTGTTCAATGAGGCTGGCCAATATGAGCTTGGATTGAGTTATGCGAACAAGATGCTGCAGGAAAACCCGGTAGGTGATGGGAACTGCAAAGGTCAATTTCTTCTAGTTCAGTCGATGTATGGCAGTAGCCAGTTCGCAACATTCGGCGAGCGGGCCAGCGAAGCCATTGAGGCCTGCAACAAAGCTGCTGACTTCCTATTTGCCAATGCGGTTCGTTTCTATGTTGCTAGTTTTGACACTCAGCATGGCCGATCATCCATTGCCATCAGGTTTTTGCTGAAGCACTACGCCGAAGTCCAGCACATTGGATACCCGGCGCAGATTGCAGAATTTAGCGCGGTGCTGGCTCAGGCTTATTGGAACGATGGCAAGATTACGCTGGCGCAGAAATATGCCCTTGCCACCGTTGATGGCAGCGTCAAACACGAGTTTACCAAGTCGCTGATCAGTGCCTATTACTTGCTGTATATGATTAACAAGAAGCAAGGCGACTTGGATGCTGCCCTCGCCTATCACGAAAAATACATGGCCGCCGACAAGGGCTATCTGAACTCCATCAGCGCCAAGGCGCTGGCCTACCAGACTGTCAAGCAGCAGGTATTGGCCAAGAAACTGCAGGTCGCCGCGCTGAACAAGGAAAACAGGATCCTGCAACTGCAGCAGGCACTCAGCAAGAAGGACATGGAAGCGAGTCGGCTGTGGATCATCCTGCTGCTGTCGGCGCTGGCGTTCATTGGCTTCCTGACTTACCGGATCAGACGCTCCCAGCTGAGCTTCATGCGCCTGGCGCGTCGTGATGGCTTGACCGGCATCTACAACCGTCAGCATTTCCTGGCTGAGGCCGAACGGCAATTGCGCTACTGCCAGAAGTCGTCGCGTGAGGTCTGCCTGGTGCTGATCGACCTGGATCACTTCAAGGTCGTCAACGATACCTTCGGACATGCCACCGGTGACCGGGTATTGAAGCGCGCGGTGGAGGTGTGTCAGAAGAATCTGCGTTCCACCGACGTATTCGGTCGCCTCGGCGGCGAAGAGTTCGGCATTCTGCTGCCGGAGTGTTCGCTGGAGCAGGTCTCGGCGCGCGTCGAGGTGCTTCGCCTGGCGGTTGCCTCGGTCGCGATGGAAGACGTGCTTGATGTGCAGGTTTCCGGCAGCTTCGGCATCGCGGCGACTGAAAGCTCCGGCTACGAATTGCGTGAGCTTCTAAGCGACGCGGATGATGCCCTTTACCAGGCCAAGCATGATGGTCGTAATCGTGCCGTGGTTTTCGATGCATCGAAATCCGAGCCCACGTCCCGGCAGAAAAAGTCGCGCTCCGGCGAAGCCGCGACCGGGCTGCCGGATCACGCCTGACTTCATCGGTTGGGGTCTCCGCGCGAACGGCGAAGCACATGAACGGTTGTCGATGAGCTTTTTTCTCGATATTTCCGCTCGGGTCGTGGACAGCGCCGCTCGGTAGCGTTAGAAAGGTCGCTTGTCCACGCCTGCTGGAGCTCCCCGATGCAAAAATTTTCCCTCGCTGCCGTGCTTGCCTTGAGCATGCTCGGCACTCCGCTGCTGGCGGCCACGCCCATGCCGGCCGCGGGTGGCTCGGCGGCGACGCCGGTCGAGCTGGCGCCACAGATCAATGCCACCGATTTTGCACGTTTCGACAAGACCCTCAGTTCCGATGCTTTCGGGGGCCGCAAGCCCGGCACGGTAGGGGCCGAGCGCACCACGGCATTCCTGGTGGCCGAGTTCAAGCGGATGGGGCTGAAGCCCGGCAACCATGGTTCGTTCTTCCAGACCGTGCCCGCCGAAAGCACCTTGCTGTTGAACACCCATGTCGCGCTGGATGTCGACGTGCACGGCAAGCACACCAGCTTCGCCTATCACACCGACATGATCGCGCAGACCCTGCAGGGCAAGGCGCAAGTCGACCTGAAGCAGTCGCCGATCGTGTTTCTCGGTTATGGCGTGGATGCACCGAACTGGCACTGGAATGACTACCAGGGCGTCGATGTGAAGGGCAAGACGGTGATCGTGCTGGTCAACGACCCCGGCTTCGCCACTTCCGATCCCAAGCTGTTCGATGGCCGGACGATGACGTATTACGGTCGCTGGACGTACAAGTACGCCGAGGCGGCGTTGCAGGGGGCCGCGGCCTGCTTCATCGTGCATACCAGCGATGCGGCGGCGGGGTATCCCTTTACCGTGTTGCAGAATAGCGGTAGTGGTCCGCAGCTGAGCCTGCCGTCCCGGGTCGATCCGGCGCCGCGCCTGCCAGTGGCCGGTTGGCTCACCCACGCGGCGGCGACGAAGCTGTTTGCCGCCGCCGGACTGGATTTCGACCAGCTCGCTGCGTCGGCGGCCAAGCCGGGGTTCAAGCCGGTGCCGCTGGAGGCGACGGCGTCGATCAGTCTGCATAACAAGATCAGCCACTTCGAGTCGAAGAACGTGATGGCGATGGTGCCGGGCAGCAGCAAGCCCGATGAGGTGGTGGTCTACACCGCACACTGGGATCACCTGGGCACCGACCCGTCGCTGAAGGGTCACAAGGTCTACAGCGGCGCGATCGACAACGGCACCGGCCTGAGCATGCTGCTGGAGATCGCCGATGCCTTTGCGCATCAGAAGACCCCGCCGCAGCGCAGCATGCTGTTCTTCATGCCCACACTGGAGGAATCAGGACTGCTCGGTTCGCAGTACTACGCGGCCCAGCCGGTGTTTCCGCTGGACAAGACGGTGGCCGATATCGCCGTGGATGCGTTGCCGATCATCGGCCGCGCCCACGACATGACCGTGATCGGCAAGGGCCAGTCGCAACTGGAGGACATGCTGGCCGACGTGCTGAAGACGCAGGGCAGGGTGATTTCACCGGAAACCACGCCCGAGAACGGCTTCTACTTCCGCTCCGATCATTTCAACTTTGCCAAGGCCGGCGTGCCGGCGATGTTGGCCAGTTCGGGACTGGATCTGCTGGTCGGCGGCAAGGCGGCCGGTGACAAGGCCGCCAGGGATTACACCGCACATCGTTATCACACGCCGAATGACGTGTTCAGTCCGAACTGGGATTACTCCGGCATCCTCGAAGACACCCAGGCGCTGTATGAGCTGGGCCAGCATCTCAGCCAGCCAGGCGTATGGCCGCAGTGGTATGGCGACAGCCCGTTCCGCGCCAAGCGGGTGAAGATGATGACGCCAGTGGTCAAATTGGCGATGGCGCCACTGAAGTAGTCTCATTCGCCAATGAGAACCTCGAGCCCGCAGTGGGTCGAGGTTCTGGTGCAGGCCGACCTCGGGCAAGCTCTTTCTCGCTTGCCGGGATCAAACATACAAGCGCACCCTGTGCGCGATGCTTCTTGCTTCGTTCGGCTTCAAAGCATCGCGCACAGGGTGCGCTCCTATGAATGACGATGGCGAGGCTACTCGAAGTTGCCCTCAGGGTTTAGCCGGCGTATCGAGCCGATCGAAATGGGTGATCGCGTTGAGCATCAACGGATAGCTGCCTATCGTTTCGCCACGCCACATCGGGTTGCTGGCAAATAGCAGTACGTGGCCCTTGCCGTAGCGGGCATCGACTACCGCCGCGCGCTCGGCCATTTCATCGCCGCCATCGAGCAGGCCGGCGATCAGCAAGTTGTCTGCCGCGGCGAAGCGCAGGATCACCTGCGGCCTTTGGCCGACCGGGATCACCAGCGGATTGTTGCGCATCTGCTCGGCATTCAATGCCGTCGCCTGCCACGGTTTCGGGTTGGGCAGGGCCGGTGGCGCGATCGGGGCCCGCGCCTCGGGCGTGTCGGTGTCATGCGGACCGCCACGGCCGGTCGGGCGCTGGAAGTCTTTGGCGTTCGGCAGTCCCTTGTCGCCGGTGACCAGGTTGGACACGGTGAACGATTGGCCGGCGGCGCTGTAGATCGCCAGATCGTCACGGCGGTAACTGGCGGCGATAGGGCTGTGGCGATCGACGAACCTGGCCTGCAACACGCTGCCGACGACCTTGAGCTTGTCGGTGGGCGTGACGAACACGCCCGGTGCCAGGCCCTCGTCGATGGCGAACTTCGCGGTGTCCTCGGCGGTAATCAGCAAGCCGCCCTCGTTCACGAAGCGCTTGAGGTTGGCCACGCCGGTGCTGCCCAGACCGGGGCGGATGTCGTCGGTACTGTCGATGCGACCGATATTCGGCGTCAGCCTGGTGGTTTTCCAGGGCATGGCATTGCCCCACATCGGCAGGCCGTCGACGATCTGCTGCGAGCTGACACCGCCGACCGGGCCGAACAGGATCACATCGTACTTCGCGCGCAGGTTGCCGATCCTTGCCGCGTCCTGGGTATTGATGTAGTCGTACTTCACGTGCAGTTGGTCCAGCGCCATCCGCCACCAGCCCTCGGTCTGGGTGTCGAGCCAGGTGTGCATCAGCGCGATGCGCGGCAGCTTCGTCTTCGGCAGATCGATCGAGGCCAGCCCCTCGGGCACATTCACCGGGCCGCTGAGTTCGCTCATCGGTGCCTGCAGGATGCTGTTGTCGGTGATCCGCACCACTTGCACGTCGAACAGGTCGCCCATCGACCAGGCGGTGTCATCGTACGGATGCTGCTGCGGATCCTTCGGTGACCAGTACTGGCGATCGAGCAAGGTGTCAGCGATGCGCGAATATGGCTGATCCATGCGTACGATGTAGCTGCCCGCGGGGAAAGTGCGCGAGGCGGGTCCGGTGGACTGGCCATCGTCATCCTTCACTGGCGGCAGGCTCACCGTGATCGGCGCACTGCTACGGCTTATCTCCACGTGCTGGCGCTGCATGATCCGCAGCAGCTGGGCCTGCGAGCCGTTGCGCGGATCATTGGCCGGGAACACATAAGCGGCTGGGCCGGCCTGCTGCGGCTTCTCGATCGAGCGCTTGCTCTTCAGGTAGAAGTTCTTCAGGAACAGATGGCTGTTGTCGGAGTAATAGTTCAACGCCGTGAGCAGGCCGGTCTGTTCGTAGTTGTTGTTGTCGCGTTGCGACCAGGTCACCACCGGCAGTGGCGGGTTCGGCTTGTACCAGGTGCGCTGGTAGTCGCTGGGGTCGAGAATGCGCTTGACTGTATCGGCGCCACCGTTGCCGAAGGTTTCGTAGAGCCTGCTGACGCCGTTGTGCATGGCCGCGATGAACATCAGATAGCCCGGGCTCCAGGTATCGAAATCGCCATGGGTGAACACCCCGGGCATGCCGAACTTGGTCATCTGCTGCACATTATTCCAGCCCAGCTGCTGCCATTCGCCGGTCAGGATCGGATCGATCCACGCGTTGTAGGGGCCGTCGCCGACGGTATTGTCGTAGAAAAACGGCACCGACTCGTGCAGGTCGTGCAGCACCTGCGCGTGCCAGCCGATGAACGTGTTGGCCACGTTGCGGGTGAGGTCCAGCGTCATCGCCATCGCGTCGCGGTTGTTGTCGTGGGCGACGTAGTGGCCCCAGTACATCAGCGGCGAATAGTTCTCGCCTGGATGCGCGAGATGCCAGTTGTACAGATCCACCATCCTGTCGCGGCCATCAACCTCGACCACCGGCGTGATCAAGGTGATCACGTGCGAGCGGATGTGCTTGATGTAGGGCGCGTCGTCCACCGCCAGGCGATAGGCCAGCTCCATCAGCGCGGTGGGCGCGCCGGTTTCGGTGGAGTGGATGGTGCCGGTGATGTAATAGATCGGCGTGGACTGCGCGATCAGCTGGTCGGCGGTGGCGTCGTCCATGTGGGTGCTGCGCGGGTCGGCCAGCTTGGCCAGGCGCGCCTTGTTCGCATCCAGGTCGGCCAGCAGGCTCTGGTCGGCAATCGCCACGGCGATCATTTCGCGGCCCTCCTCGGTGTGCCCGATGCTGAACACCTTGACCCGCGGGCTCGCCGCGGCGAGTGCACGGAAGTAGCGATACACATCGGCCGAGTAGGGCAGGTAATTCGGGGCACCGGCGATATGGCCGAGGATCTTCTCCGGCGTCGGCACGCTGGCCGAAGCGGGCAGGTAGTCGGTCAGCGGCGAATTGAACGAAGGATCGGTGGTGTCCTTCAGAATCTGCGCGGTATACGCCTGGTCGATCGGCTGCGCCGGATCACGCGCGTAGGTGATCGAGCCGTTCGGGTCGGTGGCTGCCGCGACACTGAAGCTGGCCACCGCCAGCAGTATGGCCAATGAAAGCCGGCGAGACGCATGCATGGTGTGGATTCCCCTGAGGTGGCATGACAACGGATCGCTGCACTTTGCCAGATCGGGGGCGGTATGGCGTAGGTCGTTAGGGGGATGGCAATCTCCCGGAGGGAGGTGCTGTTCGCATGGCGTCGGCATGCGCATGGTTTTATCGTGAAATTTTCTCCGCCACAGCGCTGCCGCCATGCCACGTGATCACGCTTCGTTTTTTGCTGGTGTTCAATGCGTGATCGTGACGTTGCTGGCGTTGTTGGTGTTCGACAGAGTTGCGCCAAACAATTCTCCAGTGGCGAGCGGGGCCGCGTAGCCACCTTGATGGATACCCAGTGTGTACAGCGGCCGATTGTCCGATGCCCACCAGAAATTCACGACCTCATCGGTACCTCTCGGACTGAGTACCTTGACCTTCATGTCGGAGCGTTGGATCAAGGCCAGTACCGTCGTGTTCTTCACCACCGCCGTCGCGGCGAGATACTGTCCATTCGGGGGAATCTTGACTTCGCGATACTGCGCATGTCGCGCCAGGTCGGCGAATGAAGGCGGTTGTGCCATCAGTACCGCAGGAAGCAGGCACAAGACGGCCTGAGCGATCCAGCGTCGAAAGTAGGTCATGCCAATCCCCTTTGGTGAAACCTGTGATCCCATCATGAGGTGCTCGTGCCGCCTGGCTGTGGGCACCCGGATGCTCCAGGTCCCTCCGTTGGCACCGCCCCTCGACAGGCAACCATTCCCATGGTTGCCGCAGGACAGCGCACCCATCCGTGGACGCTTGCCAGGCATGCTTGCCTGTTCTCGGTTGCGTACGTCGCGGTGTCGGCTCAGTGCGCCGCCGCAGCGGGTGCACCGGTCACGCCGGGCCCGATACTGGCGCCGATGAACTGCAGCATTTGCGTGTACAGGTCGGTGACATTGGCTTCGTCGTAGAAGCCATGCCCCTCACCGGGTTTGAGCATCCACACATGAGCGATGTGCCGATCGAGCAGGGCCTGGTGCAGATGAAGGCCCTGGATCTCGGGTACGCGCTGATCCTTGCCACCGACCACCAGCATCACCTTGGCCTTGAGGCTATCGAGCTGATTCACGGGCGAATGGCTGGCCAGCATCTTCATGTCGTCTCCGAGCTGACGCTTGAGATAGTCCTCTCCGAAGCTGGACTGCGGAATGTCGCCGCGGTGGTACATCAGCGACAGGTCATAGACACCTACGTAGCCGATCGCGCATTGGTACAGGTCCGGTTCCTTCGCCGCACCCTCGAGTGCGGCATAGCCACCGTAGCTGCCGCCGTAGATGCAGATCCGCTGGGGGTTGGCGATGTGCTGGGTGATCGCCCAGCGGGTAGCGTCGGTGACATCGTCCTGCATCTTGCCGCCCCATTCGCGCCAGCCGGCACGCTGGAAGTCGTAGCCGTAGCCACCGGAGCCGCGGAAGTTGACCTGCAGCACAGCATAGCCGCGGGTTGCCAGTGCCTGGACGTCGGGCTCGTAGTCCCAGCGGTCGCGAATGCCGAACGGGCCACCATGCACCACCACCACCAAGGGCAGGTTTTTCGCATCATCCATGCCCGGTGGATACGTCACATAGCCGTGCAGCTTGAGTCCATCGCGTGCGGCAAATTCGAAGGGCTGCTTGCGTGCCATCTTTGCGGGGTCGATCCACTGCTTACGTGACAGCAGCAGGGACAGCTTCTTCGCCTGATGGTCGAACAGGTAGAACGCGCCCGGGTCGGCATCGGCCTGCACCTCGACCAGGCTCAGTCGGCCGTCGCGGCTGCCGGAATTGAAGCTGACCTGTTCGCCGGGGAATTGCTTCATCAGCATGATCAGTGCTTGCGCATCGGTCGAGTCGGCGTCGAACACCGACAGGCCGGGTCGGCCATCGGTGAAGCTCACGCCGATGATGCTGTCCTGGGCCATGCCTTGTACCAGGCCATCGGGTTCGACGTTCGGGTTGCTCCACACGGTTTCCGATGTGCGCTTGGCCACATCCCACCGGCAGACGCCGAAGCCTTCACTGCCTGCGGGACAGCTAAAATACACCGCGCGGTCGTCCCGGCTGAACGCCAACGGCGTCGAGCGGTTGTCGCTGAAGTCCTTCAGCAAGGTCCAGCCGTCGCCATCGAGCGGGTGCTCGTAGACGTTCCAACTGCCGTCGTTGCCAAGGCCATACGCGAATCGGATATGCCCGTGGTGATCGGCCAGAAACTCCGCGCCGCGCATCGGCGCGGTGATCAACTTGATCTTGTCACCGGTGCGCAGGTCCATGCGGAAGGCGACTGGCAACTGGACTTCATAGCCGGTGGAATCCCAGGTGCTGACTGATACCAGCATGTGGTTTGCGTCATCATCTATCGCCGCGATGAAAGTCGCGCTACCGCGCTCGGCGACGGCGTGATTGAGCAGCGAGCCGGTGCTCATGCCAGTTTTTCGAAAGCCGTAGAGCATGTCCGGGCTGCTGCTGTCAGCGTTGACTGCAAATAGCTCGCCGGTGGAAAATGGCCGGTCGAAGCCGCCCTTGCGCAAGCCGACGCTGTAGACCACTCGCGTCGGCGACGCCCACTCGAAATCGTCAACATCGTTGCCGTCACGTGGACGAACGATGCTCTCCTTGTTATCGGCCAGGTTGATCAGTGCCAGGACAAGCTGATTGTTCACCATCGTGGTGGCGGCAATGTAGTGCCCGTCCGGAGAAATCCGGGCGTCCCTGTACTGAGCGTGTTTGGCCAGGTCGGCCAGCGAAACAGGCTGTGCCTGCAGTGCAGTGACCACAAGCAACAGCATCCCCGCAACGATCCAACGTCGCATCTTGATCATCAGATCCCCCTGTCTTTATCAGCGGTGGCGCCTCATGCGCCGCTGCTTGCCCCCGCTCAATTTATAACAGATGGAAGCGGGTGCGGTGTAGCTGCTCGCCCCGCCGCCACAAAGATCCTGAAGTAGCCAGCCAGCTCGGTGCGAAGCCATGGGAGAAGCGTCTGTACGCAAACGATGCAAATACCATTGGCGGGGTGCTGGACGGATTTGGCGTGGGCGATACCCGTGCATGGACAGTCATGGCGCGCGGGTCCCGGCCGCGTCCGTTCCAGTCTGCCGGGGTGTACGTCCCGCGCCGCCTTTGTTGTATGTTGCAGGGACGAATCAACCTGCGCGGCGGAAATGATGATGGTGGGGATTTTTGATCGGGATCTGCCAAAGACCAGCGCCAACTACGCGGCGATGTCGCCCTTGTCGTTTATCGAGCGTGCCGCCGCGGTTTACCCGGAAAAATTGGCCGTGGTGCATGGTCATGGCGCGCAAGCCCTGCGCCGCAACTGGTTCGATCTGTATGCACGTTGCCGCCAGCTTGCCAGCGCCCTGTCCTTGAGTGGCATCGGCAGGGGCGACACGGTAGCAGTGATGTTGCCCAATACGCCGGCCATGGTCGAGGCGCATTTCGGCATCCCCATGTCAGGTGCTGTGCTCAATGCACTGAACACGCGGCTTGACCCGGAAACTCTGGCCTTCATGCTCGATCACGGCGAAGCAAAAGCGGTGATTGTCGACATCGAGTTTGCGCCGGTCATGAAAAAAGCGCTGGCGTTGCGCCAGTCTTCCTGGCCTTTGCGGGTGATCGATGTCGCCGACCCGTTATATGCGGGATCGGCCGAACCGCTGGGTACGCTCGATTACGAGGCGTTCCTCAGTCAGGGCGACCCCTTGTTTGCCTGGCAATATCCCGTCGACGAGTGGGACGCGATTTCGCTCAATTACACCAGCGGCACTACCGGCAACCCCAAGGGCGTGGTCTATCACCATCGCGGTGCCGCCACCAACGCGGTTTCGAACATCCTTGAATGGGACATGCCGAAGCATGCCGTGTATCTGTGGACCCTGCCCATGTTTCACTGCAACGGCTGGTGCTTCCCGTGGACAGTGGCCGCGCGTGCTGGCGTGAATGTCTGCCTGAGAAAAGTCGAGGCGCAAGCCATCGTCGAGGCCATCTGCGAGCACGGCGTCACCCATTATTGCGGTGCGCCGATCGTGCACAGCCTGCTGGTCAATGCAGCAGACGAGATCACACGCAGCCTGCCTCGCGGGGTCAAGGCCATGGTTGCGGGGGCGGCGCCGCCGGCGTCAATGATCGAAGGCATGGAGCGGCTTGGCTTCGACCTGACCCATGTGTACGGCCTCACCGAGGTCTACGGCCCGGCGACCGTGTGCGCCAAGCATGCAGCATGGGATGACCTGGAGATCGGCGAACGTGCCCGCCTGAATGCACGGCAGGGCGTGCGATACCATTTGCAGCACGCCGCCAGCGTGCTTGACCCGGTCAGCATGCAGCCGGTGCCGGCCGATGGGGAAACCATGGGCGAGATCATGTTTCAGGGCAATATCGCCATGAAGGGCTATCTGAAGAACCCCCAAGCCACGGAGGAAGCGTTCGCTGGCGGCTGGTTCCACAGTGGCGATTTGGCCGTCATGGATCCGGACGGCTATATGAAGATCAAGGATCGCAGCAAGGACATCATTATTTCCGGCGGCGAAAACATATCCTCCATCGAAATCGAGGATGTGCTGTACCGACACCCCGCCGTGCTCACCGCCGCCGTCGTGGCCAAGCTGGACCCGCGCTGGGGCGAGACTCCGTGCGCCTTCATCGAGATCAAGACCGGTGCCAGCACCAGCGCCGAGGACATCATCGCCCACTGCCGAAAGCACCTGGCAGGGTTCAAGCTGCCGCGCATCGTCGTGTTTGGCGAAATTCCCAGGACGGCAACCGGGAAGATCATGAAGTTTTCGTTGCGCGAACAGCTCCTTGGCACGCTGGATTCCGACGAGAGCTGAACTTTAGCCGGTGCCTCCCGGGCGGCACCGCGCGGGTCTGCCTTCTTCCCTGAATCAGGAGCGGACTGCCACGTTGCGCCCTCGCCGGCATACCGTCACGTCGGAAATGACAGCCGCGCCATGCAAACTTTCACCACCAGGCAAACCATGCATGAGGGTTGCCTGCGTTTCGGCTGCCAATAACCGCAACCAGTCACCTGAGCGGCAACCTCTTTGCGCGCTTGCTGGCAGGAATTCCACCGAACGAATACCAGAAAGGGCGACCATGGGTCGCCCTTTCTGGTATTCAGTGCAGCTTGCGGCTGGCGCCTTTCCTAGGACGACTTGCTCAGCAGCGCAGTCAGCTGATCAAGCTTCTCCCGATAGCCGTCGAGTACCTTGGCGGTGATTACCGCGTAGCGGTTAGCCTCGTCCCAGCGCCGGCCCTCGATCGCCTCGCGCACGCCGGGGGCGGTCTTGACGCCGTAGCCGGTGAGCATGCCGGGTGCGTAGATGAAGTGCTTGAACCAGGGGCGGCCGGGCAGGCCGTCGGCGTCGGTGAGCGCTTGTTCCATCTGGCCCATCAGCCCGTTCAGCTCCCTTTGCTTGCTGGCCGGAAGATCGAAGCCGCTGGCTGCCCGTGTGGCGTAGGCCGCCTGAAATGCCCGCGCGCTCTGGTCGAGTTGTTTGGCAGCGTGATCCAGCGGGGACAGGTCGATCGTCGGCACATCGGAGTCGCGGGTCGGTGGCAGCAGCGGGCGGGTCGGGTCGGCGTCCAGCGTGAACGCGTGCGCGTCCAGCAACTGGTGCTGCAGGGTGGTTTCCTTGCGGGTGTTGTCCACCAGCTTGTGCAGCTCGTCGACATAGCGATCAAGCGTGTTGCTGAAATCACCGAAGCGCATCGGTAATACGTTGGCGTCGGCGCTACGCAGCACGATATGGCCGGCTACCTTGGCCAGCGTCACGCCGTAGACGAAGCCGGGGTCGCCGAAACGCACGTAATGGTCGAACGAGTCGTAGCGCGAGTGGTAGATGCCGCCATCGTCGTCTTCGCCAGTGAAGCCCAGGTTGAGTGAGGCGATCCCCAGGTGTTGCAGGAAGGCGCTGTAGTCCGAGCCCGAGCCCAGTGCGCCGAGCGGCACATCGCCGCCGGCCGCGGCGATTTCGGAGACAGCCTTGGCCTCGGGTTTGGCGTCCTTGGTGCTGCCCTCGATCAACAGGTGCGCACGCAGGCGTTCGCGCACACTGACCTTGGTTTCCGGGTCACGCACGCCATCGGCGACCTGGTTGACCAGGTGCTGCAGCGAATGGCTGCCCTCGGCCTCAAGGAAGCCGCGCCCGTTGGTATCCGAATTGACATACATCACAGCCTTGGCCTGCAGCTCCTTGGCATGCGTCTCCGCCCATTCGGTGGAGCCAAGCAGGCCGGGTTCCTCGCCATCCCAGCTGGCGTAGACCAGGGTGCGTTGTGGCCGCCAGCCCTGCTTCAGCAGGCCGCCGATCGCCTTCGCCTCAGCCAGCATCGCGACGTTGCCGGCCAGCGGATCCCAGGCGCCGAACATCCAGCCGTCGTGGTGGTTGCCGCGCACGATCCATTGGTTGGGTGCTGTGGAGCCCTTGATCGTGGCAATCACGTCGTAGATGGGCTTCTGGCCCCAGTTCGACAGCACGGTCAGATGCACCTTCGCCGCGCTCGGGCCGATGTGATAGGTGAGCGGCAGCGAACCGCGCCAGCCGGCCGGAGCGACCGGGCCGCTCAACGCCTGCAGTAGCGGCGTGGCATCGGCGTAGGAAATCGGCAGCACCGGAATCTTCAGGATGGTTTTGGCGTCCTTCAGCGCCAGCCGTTTGGCGCCGGGGGTGGAGCCGGTGCCTGGGGTGAGTGGGTCGCCGGGGTACAGCTGCATATCCGCTACCGAGCCACGCTGCACTCCCTCGGCCGGGCGCCAGCCACCCTTGGGGTAGACGTTGCCTTGGGCGTAGCCGTCATCGTGCGGGTCGGAGTAGATCAGGCAGCCGATGGCGCCGTGTTCCTGCGCCAGCTTCGGCTTCAGGCCGCGCCAGCCACCGCCGTAGCGGGTAATCACGATCTTGCCGCGCACGTCGATGCCCTGACGGGCCAGTTCCTTGTAGTCGTCCGGTATGCCGTAGTTGGCATAGACCAGCTCAGCGGTGACATCGCCATCGCCGCCGTAGACGTTGTACGGGGGCAGGGTGTCCTTGCGGATGTCGGAAGTGGCATCTCCGGCTACTGCCGGCTCGCGCAGCGTGGCGGTGAATGGCTTTGGTCCAAGCAACTCGAGGGCCAGCTTTTTCGGGGTGGGGTAGAGCACGCTGAAAGTCTCGATGTGCGCATTCCAACCCCATTCGCGGAACTTTTTCAGCATGAATTCCGCATTCGCCTTGTCATGCGGCGAGCCAACCTGGTTCGGCTCGGACGACATCTGCTTGAGCCATTCGCGCTGGTCGGCCGGATCGAGCTGGGCATCGAAGCGTTGTTCCAGGCTTTGCTGGGTGGCTGCATTGGCGGCGCTGAAGCCAAGCATGCTGGTGTCTTCATTGGCCGCCGGGCTGGCGGCGGAGGCAACCGTGGTAGCCAACATGCAAGCGAGTACCAGCAGGGGACGCAATTGGGGGTGGTGCATGCAGAGACTCCGCCAGGTGGATGGATGGTCGATGCCGCCAGCACAGGATGGTGCTGACGCATCTTGCTTGGAGTTTTCTCAGCCGTGCAACCCTGATCGTCAGCTCGATGGCATGAGGATGCGCATGGTGCGAGGTTCGGGAATCACCGCTCCGCCGGCCCCTTCGACTTGTCAGGAACCGTGATGGCCTGCGCGAATATCTGGTGGTCGTTCTTGTCGTCAATGGTCAGTTTGTATTGGCCCGGCCGCAGGTAGAGCTCGCCCACCGGCGGCCCCAGGCCCTGGCGGATACGGTCGTGCAGGGTGGCGTTCAAGGGCACGGGATCGAGTGCCACGCGATCGGCAGGGATCGCATCCGGGCCCTCGTTGATGTAGCGCGCTTCGATCAGGCAGGGATAGTGCTGTTCGCAGCGGTCCCCACTGATGAAGTAGGGCTGGCGCAGTCCGCCGAGGCTGAGCCAGGTCGGCCGCCCGCGGCGTAACTGCTCGGGTGGAAAGATCACGCTGACATCGTAGCCCGGTCGCAGCGTCCACGGCTTGCCGTCCTTTTCCTCGAACAGGATCGGCTCAGCGGGTTGCAGCTTGTCGATGATGGCCGCGTAGTCGGGGTGGTTGTCATCCGATACGGGATGTGGGATCAGTATGGTCTGCTCGACCGACAAGCCGTCGATGCCCGTGAGCTTGAACAGATGCTCGGCCATCGAGTGCCCGCCCAGAAATTCGCCCGCCTTCTGGATGTGGGCATAGCCGGCTTCGACCACGACCCGCGCGTGCGGATGCTTCTTGAAGATCTCGTTGTTGATGTTGCGTGCCTGCTCGGCTTCGCGCGCATCGCCGGTAGCCTCGGACAGCGCCTCATAGCCAACCACCTTGAAGCCAAGCTTCAGTGCTGTGCGCACCATTTCGGCGCTGATCGGCTCTTCGGTATAGAACCCGCTGCTGCTGATCGGATAGCCGCGCGACTGCAGCTTGGTATCCGACTGATAGACCGTCTCAACCGCGAAATATTCGAAGCCCTCCTGACGCAATTTGCTCAGCAACTGCACGGTCAGGGTACGGGTCAGCGGAATGTTGTGCGCTTCGTTGAGATAGACCAACTGATATTTGCTCGCCAGCTCGGGGATCGCCTCCAGTGCCGGCCGGGCTTGCCATTCTGGATCTGACAACGGCGACGGGCGATCATCGGGGAGCTTGGTCTGCTTGATCGAAAAGCTGGTGGCGGCGTCGGTGTAGTCGCCGATAAACGTTTGATACCAGCTGAGGTACTGGCCGAAGATCATTCTGAAAGCGGGGCGCTCGTCGGACGCATAGGCGTAGCGCATGACCTGGTACCGGGCGAGCAGACCCTTGTGGGTATTGGCCTCGCGCATGATCCGCTCGGACTTGTTGGCCGCGGCAATCTGCTGCTCCTGCCACTGTGCCGCTGACTGGGCGTGGAGTGGCGCGCCTGGCAAAGCCAGCAGCAGCGCGGATCCGAAGACGATGAGTCGCAGACGTACTGACATCGGTCGCTCCATGTGGGCGTCGGGATATCACCTGTTCGTTTTACCAGCTGGCACGGTTGCTGTCGCGGCGACCGGCATGCGCAGCATGCGGCAGCACCATGCCGCCGCGCCCTGTGCCAAGCGGCACAGGAAATCCGTCGCCGGGCAGGCGCAGAATGGGTATCTCTGTCGCCGGGGAGCTCATCATGCGTCCGATTTCCGTTGCCCTATCGCTCATGCTCGCGTTGCCGGCTGTCGCCCTCGCTCACGGGTCCAACCTGCATGACGGTGCGATTCCCGCCGCGGTCGCGCGGGGTATCGATGATCCGGCCCGCGCGGCAGACAAGACCGAGGACGCCCGGCGCAAGGTGGCGCTGGTGATGACCTTTGCCCAGGTCAAGCCGGGTCAGAAGGTGATTGAGCTGGTGCCTGGCAGCGGTTACTGGACGCGGGTGTTCAGCGCCATCGTGGGGCCGCAGGGTCATGTCTACACGGTCTGGCCTGACGAGATGGGCAAGTATTCGGCAAAAAGCCTGGCTGCCTGGCAGCAGCTGGTCGCCACGCCGCACTACGCCAATGTCAGCCTGCTGCAGCAGCCGGCGGCACAGTTGAGTGTGCCGGTGCCGGTGGACCTGGTGTTCACCTCGCAGAACTATCACGATTACCACGACCCGTTCATGGGCCCCGTGGACATGGCGAAGTTCGACAAGCAGGTCTTCGACGCGCTCAAGCCTGGCGGCCTGTTCGTCGTGATCGACCACGCGGCCCCGGCCGGCTCCGGCCTCACCGACACCGACACCTTGCATCGCATTGACCCGGCAGTGGTGAAGCGGGAGGTCGAGGCGGCCGGCTTCGTGTTCGACGGTGAGAGCACTGCGCTGCGCAATCCGGCCGATCCGCATACCATCAAGGTGTTCGACAAGGCCATACGCGGGCATACCGACCAGTTCATCTATCGCTTTCGCAAGCCGGCGAAATAGGATTCGGTCGCCGGCTTGAGCTGCAGACGCCGTGGGGGCACCATCAGTCTTCGAGGCGGGTGCTCCGCCGAATGCTCGATGGCAAACTGTGAGGCCGCCCGATATCGCAAAACCAGCGCATGAAGCCGCCGACCCTGCGCCGCCGCGGCCGCAGGAGCCGGATGCCGCCGATTGCTGCGGCGAAGGCTGCACGCGCTGTGTGTACGACGTGTACGAGGATGCGCTTGAACGCCATGAAGCGGCGCTGCCCACTATGGCGTGTGCGTCATCGCTGAATGATCCATTCTTGAATGAGCAGGTAATCCCCATGTGGACCGCCATCACCCGTGAAGTCAGTCCCGCCCTTGGCGCTTGCGAGTTGTCCTACATTCCGCGCGAGCCCATCGACGTGCCGCTGGCCCGCGCACAGCATCATGCCTACCAGCAGACACTGTTGAACCTCGATTGCCAGTTGCTGTGTCTGCCGGCCGAGCCGGAACTTGCCGATTCGGTGTTCATCGAGGATGTGGCGATCGTGCTGGACGAAATCGCCATCCTCACCCGACCCGGTGCCGCATCGCGGCGGCCCGAGGTGGCCAGTGTTGCCCAGGCATTGCGCCATTACCGCCCGCTGCATGCGATGGAGGCGCCGGCCACCCTCGATGGTGGCGACGTGTTGCGCGTTGGCCGAACGCTTTACGTCGGCGAGTCCGCACGCAGCAATGCCGCGGGGATTGCGCAGTTGCGCGAGTTGCTGGCTGCTCATGGTTATGTGGTGGAGGGCGTGGTGACCCGCGGCTGCCTGCATCTGAAGTCGGCGGTGACGGCGCTGGCGGAGGACAGCTTGCTGCTGCAGCCGGCGTGGGTCGATCGCCACCGCTTCGAGCAATTCCGCATCATCGAGGTCGACCCGGCCGAACCGCACGCGGCCAATGTCCTGCGCGTGGGCGATCGGCTGATCATGCCGGCCAGTTTCCCGCGCACGCGGCAACGCTTGCTGGATGCGGGCTTCAAGGTCACCGCGGTGGACGTTTCCGAATTGCAGAAAGCGGAAGGGGCGGTGACCTGCTGCAGCCTGGTATTCCAGGTCGACTAGTGGACCGTAACGTATAAATCGGTAGTATCATGATGTCCACTGGGAGGGCGTGATGAAGCTGACCACACACCGACCGCTGGTAGCGGCGCAACGCGACAACAGACGTCCAAACTCTGGCCATCCACATAACCAACCCAACCATAGATGCAAGAATCAGTCGCGTGCGCGACGTGGCCTATGGTGAGGCCCGCGAGCAGCAGCGGGATGCAGAGACAAGCAGCAAGCGATTTCATGGTCGTTCTCCAAAAGTGACAATCGCAACAAGCGCCGCCACTTGCGCCATAACGTGCGCGGCCGCACCGCCTTCACGATCGGCTGGCCCTCGACAGTTGGGAACCAACCGACGATGGTTTCTGTCAAGGTGACGGACTGATCGCTGTGACCGTGCTGGCCATGCCGGCCGGATGCAGGCCGAAGCGCACCTTGTCGCCGACCTTCACGCCCTTGAGCAGATCGGGCGAAGCCAGCCTGAAGGTCATCGTCATCGCAGGCCAGCCGATCGTCTGAATCGCTTCGTGCTGCAAGGTGATGGTGCCCTTGGCTGCGTCGATAGCCCTGACCACGCCCACGCCCTGCGCGTCAGCCGGCGTGGCATCGTGCTGCATGCCAGCCATGCCAGCCATGCCAGCCATGTTTGGAGCCATCTGCTGCGGGTTGGCGAAGGCTGCCGCAGCGATCAGCGTGCCGGTGAGTGCCAGAACCATCGAAAATTTCTTCATGCCTCAGTTTCCTTGTTTGTCAAAGTGAGTTGAGAGTTGGATCGCTGTGTCTTGCGCCGCCGCCGCCGCTCCACCAGGCGGAACACCACCGGAATCACCAGCATCGACAGCAGCGGCGCGGTGATCATGCCGCCGACCATCGGTGCGGCGATGCTGCGCATCACCTCCGAGCCAGCGCCGTGGCCGAACATGATCGGCAGCAGGCCGGCCAGGATCACCGCCACGGTCATCGCCTTCGGTCGCACGCGCTGCACCGCGCCCTCGCGGATGGCCTCGTTCAGCGACTCCTCACTGCTCTCGCCGGCGGCGACGCGACGCTCCCACGCATGCCGCAGGTACAGCAGCATGATCACGCCGAACTCGGCCGACAGCCCGGCCAGCGCGATGAAGCCGATCATCGTCGCCACCGATACCGGATGACCCAGCAGCCACACCATCCAGACGCCGCCGATCATCGCGAACGGCAGCGCCAGCATGACCAGGGCGGCCTCGGCGGCACGCCGGAACACGCTCCAGATCAGCAGGAAGATGATCACCAGCGCCGCCGGCACCACGGTGCGCAGGCGCTTCTCGGCACGTTGCAGCGACTCATACTGGCCCGACCAGCCGACCGTGTAGCCGTGCGGCAGCGCCACCTCGCGCGCCACCGTGCGCTGCAGTGCGTTCACCGTACCACCCAGATTGCCGCTGGCGCCGTTGACGTAGACGTAGCTCACCAGCTGGCCGCCCTCGCTGGTCAGCATCGACGGCCCGGCCTGCACGCTGATATCGGCCACCGCACCCAGCGGCAGCTGCGCGCCGTCCGGCGCCAGCACCGGCAGCTGGCGCAGCGCGCCCAGCGTCTGGCGGTCGGCGCGCGGGTAGCGCAGCACGATGGGGAATCGCTCGCGTCCCTGCACGGTCTCGCCGATGGCGTCGCCGCCGACCGCGGTGGCGATCAGATCCTGCAGATCGGCCTGGGTCAGGCCGTAACGCGCCGCCGCCTCGGGGCGGATGTGCACATCGACGTAGCGGCCGCCACCGGCGCTGTTGTCGGTGGTCGCCGAACTGACCCCGGGCACCGCCCCTGCGACCCGCGCGATCGCCGCGGACAGGCGCTGCAGCTCGACCGGATCGGGCCCGGCCACCTTGATACCGATCGGGCTCTTGATGCCGGTCGACTGCATCTCGACGCGGTTGGCGATCGGCGGCACGAACAGGTTGGACAGCCCCGGCACCTGCACGGCGCGATCGAGTTCCGCCTCCACCTTCGCCATCGTCATGCCCGGCCGCCATTCATTGCGCGGCTTGAAGGTGATGGTGGTCTCGAACATGTTCAGCGGCGCCGTATCGGTGGCGGTCTCCGCGCGGCCGGCCTTGCCGAACACGTGCGCCACCTCGGGCACAGTCTTCAGCATGCGGTCGGTCTGCTGCTGCAGCTGCGCCGCCTTGCCGGCCGACAGCGCGGTCAGCGAGGTCGGCATGTACAGCAGCGTGCCCTCGCCCAGCGATGGCATGAACTCGCTGCCCAGGCGCGACAGCGGAATCACCGTCACGGCGAGCGCCACGGCCGCCGCCAGCAGCACCGGCAGCGGGTGCTTGAGCACGCTGTCGAGCAACGGCCGGTAGCCCGCGATCAGCCCGCGGTTGATCGGATTGGCGTGCTCGGGGCGGATCCGCCCGCGCACCAGAAAGCCCATCAGCACCGGGATCAGGGTCACCGCCAGCGCGGCGGCGGCGGCCATGGCGTAGGTCTTGGTGAAGGCCAGCGGCGTGAACAGTTTGCCCTCCTGCCCCTGCAGCGCGAACACCGGCACGAACGACAGCGCGATCACCAGCAGGCTGACGAACAGCGCCGGCCCGACTTCGGCGGCCGAGGTCGCGATCACCTCCCAGCGTTCCGTGCCCTGCGGGTCGCGGCCGTGTTCGGTGTTCCAGTGTTCGAGATGCTTGTGCGCGTTCTCGATCATCACCACCGCGGCATCGACCATTGCGCCGATCGCGATTGCGATGCCGCCCAGCGACATGATGTTGGCGCTGACGCCCTGGTAGTACATCACGATGAACGCGGCCAGCACCGCCACCGGCAGCGTGATCACCGCCACCAGCGAGGAGCGCAGGTGCCACAGGAACAGCGCGCACACTGCGGCCACCACCAGGAACTCCTCCAGCAGCTTCTCGCGCAGGTTGCGCACAGCTTCCAGGATCAGCTGCGAGCGGTCGTAGGTAGGCACGATCTCGACCCCCTTGGGCAGCGTGGGCTGCAGTTCGGCGAGGCGCGCCTTGACTGCCTCGATCGCCTGCAGCGCGTTCTTGCCCGAACGCAGGATCACCACGCCGCCGACCACCTCGCCCTGACCGTCCAGCTCGGCGATGCCCTGGCGCACGGTCGGCCCGCGCCGCACCGTGGCCACTGCGGCCAGCGGTACCGGCACACCGTTGCTGCCGGTACTGATCGGGATGCGCTCGAAGTCGGCAGGCGTATGCAGGTAGCCGATGCTCTTGACCATCAGGTCAGCCTCGCCCTGCTCGATCACCGAGCCGCCGGTGGCGCCGTTGGCGGCGCGCACCGCGGCCACTACCTGCGGCACGGTGAGCCCGTAGCCGGCGAGCTTCAGCGGATCGACCACGATCTGCCAGCCGCGTATCTGGCCGCCGATGCTGGCGACCTCGGCGATGTCCGGCACGGTCTTCAGGCGGTAGCGCAGATACCAGTCCTGCAGCGCGCGCAGCTGACCCAGATCCAGCGTGCCGCTGCGGTCGACCAGCGCATATTCGTAGACCCAGCCGAGCCCGGTCGCATCCGGTCCCATCACCGGATTGACGCCGCGCGGCAGGCGGTCACGCACCTGGCTGAGGTACTCCAGCACGCGCGAGCGCGCCCAGTACAGGTCGGTGCCGCTGTGGAAGATCACGTAGACGAACGAGCTGCCGAAGGCCGAATAGGCGCGCACCGCCTTCACCCCCGGCACCGACAGCATGGTGGTGCTCACCGGATAGGTGACCTGATCCTCGATCACCTGCGGCGCCTGGCCGGGCCAGTTGGTCTGCACGATCACCTGGGTGTCGGAGAGGTCGGGCAGCGCATCCAGCGGCATGTGCAGCCCGGCCCAGGTGCCCCAGCCGGCGAGCAGCAGCGCGGCGAGCAGCACCAGCAGGCGGTTGCGGATGGCGGCACGAATGATGGTGGCGATCATGGCGTCTTGCCTCCCGCGCGGGCGGGCGTGGCGTCCTGCGCGGACGGCAGCACACCTGGCGTGGCCGGTGTTGCCGGCGCCGGCGGCGTGGTCAGGCGCTGCAGCGCGCCGTCGAGGTTGGCCTCGGAGTCGATCAGGAATTGCCCCGAGGTAACTACGCGCTCGCCGCCCTTCAGCCCCGCCAGCACCTCGGTGTAGCCGCCGGCGGAGCGGCCGATGCGCACCGCGCGGGGCGCCATGTGGCCATCGCCCGGATCGAGGATCACCCGGTTCTGCAGGCCGGTGCTGATCAGCGCCTCATCCGGCACCAGCGGGTGCGGCTGGCCGGCGACGACCGTCAGCCGCACCGCGGCAAACATGCCCGGCGCCAGCGTGCCGTCCGGATTGTCCACCGCGATGCGCGCGGTCTGCGTGCGCGTGCGCGCATCCACTTCGGGCAGCAGCGCCTCGACGCGGCCGGGGAAGAGGCGACCCGGCAGCGCGCTGATCTCGATCTGCGCCGGCGTACCGGCACCGATGCCGGCCACCTCGGCCTGCGGAATCGCTGCGTCCAGCCACAACCGTGCCGGATCGTCGATGCGCATCAGCGTGGTGCCCGCCGTCACCTGCTGGCCCGCGCGCACGTCCAGCACGCTGATCACGCCGTCCGCCGGGGCGCGCAGCACGATGCCGCCGCCGGCACCCGCCGGCGGGCGGATCTGCTCGGTGCTCATGCCCAGCACATGCAGGCGCTGCAACGCCGCCGCGCGTAGCGCGCGGCCGTCGGCCGACCGGGCCCCGGCCAGTGCGCCGTATTCCGCGGCTGCCGAACCCCATGCCGGCGCCAGCAACTCGGCCAGCGGCTGGCCGGTGCGCACACGGTCGAACGGCGCGCGCACGAACAACCGGGTCAGCACGCCGTCGGTGCGCGCGCTGACCACCACGGAGCGGCGTTGATCCCACGCCAGCACGCCGGGAACGCGCAGCTTGAGCGTCAGCGCAGCTACCTTGACCAGCGCGGTGCGCAGGCCAAGGTTCTGCTCGACGCGCGGGTCGATGCGCACGCTGCCGCTGCCGCTGCCACCGGCGCCCTCGTCGGCGTACTTCGGCTTGAGCTGCATGCTCGGCATCGCCGGCGACGGCCCGGGCGCGGCGAAGCGCTGGCCAGGTGCCATCGGGTCGTACCAGTACAGCACCTTGCGCTGCGCCGTCGCCGGTGTCGATGCAGACGGCGTCGGCGTGGAGCGCCGCGCGATCAGATACCCGGCTCCGGCAGCGACAAGCAGCGCGGCCAGCGCGCCAACCAGCATGAACAAGCGTTTCATCGCGGCAGCTCCTGAAGCGAATCATGGTGAGGCAGCAGATAGGCCAGCGCCGCCCACAGGCGCGCGCGTGTCACCAAGGCGTCGACATAGGCCAACCGCAGTTCGATCTCGTCGCGGCGGGCATCCAGCCACGGTTGCAGTGCGCCGCCGCCGCCATAGCTGGCGAGCGCCGTTTGAGCGCGGTCGCGATCGAGCGGCAGCAGGGTGCTCTGGTAGCGCTGGATCTGCTGGCCCCAGCCCCGCCAGGTCGCTACGGTGCGAACGATAGCCTCGCGCTGGGCACGGCGCGCGTCCTCGTGTTCGGCCTGCACCGCATCTCGCTGCGCCTGCCTGGCGCTGATGCTCTGATCCTGCCGGTTGCGGGTGAACAGCGGCAGGCTCACCGCCACCTGCAGGGTCACCATGTCGGACAGGCCCGGCGCGCGCTTGCCGTACATCGCACTCACGCTCCAGTCCGGATGCCTGGCCGCACGCGCCTGCTCCAGCGCGGCCTGCGCCACCTGCTCGCGCGCGTGCCAAGCCTGCAGCGGCGCCTGCTGGTCGATGGTCTGCTCCAACTGCTGCGGCGTCACCGGCAGCAGGCCGAAATCGGGCGCATCGCCCAGCGCTGGCAGCACCGGCCCCAGCCAGCGCTGCAGACCGGCCTCGGCCGCGGCGAGATCAGCCTCCGTCGCCGCCACCCGATTCTCCAGCGCGGCGGCCGCAGCGCGCGCTGCCAACGCGTCGGTTGCGCCACCAGCACCGCCACGCAGGCGCGCCTCGGTGAGCCGTACGGCCAGCGCGCTTTCACTGCGCAACGAGGCCAGCAGCGTGCGTTTCTGCTGCACGCCCCACAGCTCGATCCATGCATCGGCGACGCGCTGCTGCAGCGTCTGCGTGGTGTCGGCCCGATCGGCTTCGGCCGCATCGACCTGCGCCGCCGCCAACGAGCGATCGGCCGCGCGTGCCGCGCGCGAGGGGATCGTCTGCATCACACCGAGCGTGCGCATTGTCATGCCGTCCGAGCGCAGGCTGAAAGCGCCAGGCGAAGTGACCGGAAAGTTGGCTACGCCGAAGGTCAACGCGGGATCGGGCAACCGCCCAGCACGCACCGCCTCATCGCGTGAGGCGTCGATGTCGGCATCGCGGGCGGTCATCAGAGGTGCCTGTGCCACACCGCGCCTCACTGCGGCGGCCAGCGTCAGCGGCGCATCAGCAGCGAGCGCGGCGGGCGCCAGCGCGCCGGCGGCGAGAACGGCCAGCACGGCCGTCAGAACCCACGCGCCACTACGGCGGGCAAATAGGGGAAGCCACATGATCCTGCACTCCAATGATCCAGCCTGCATCGCACCCGTGCGGGCACGACAACACCACGTTCGACGACGCGTGGCGGGCTAGATCAGGAGGCTGCAGAAACGCAAACGGGGCGGCGGCGTCTCCGCCGGCAGCAGAGCACCAGCCTCGAGAAGCGCCACGTTGCCGACAAGCCGGTGAACCACCGGCGACAGCAGCGGCAGTGCCGACAGCATGGACGGCGGTACGTTGGGCACGCGCGCGTCCGGCTGCGTGGAAGCTCCCTGTGCGCAATGTTCCGCGCACAGCGGATCATGTGCGTGCATCGGCATCGTGCCCATGCTGTCGGCCCGTGTCATGGCCGCATGGACGACCCTCGTCGCTGCGGCCGGCACAGGCGATGAGCAGACACTGCCCGCCAGCGCCACCTGCTGCCATAGCAGCAGCAGCGTCACCAGCCAGATGAGGCGGCGACGCGTACGGCAGCGCAGGTGGAGGGATCGGATCATGCGCGCAATCTACACTAGGAGTAGGCTGGTGTATTGATCTCGATCAAGCGGCGCGCTGATCGTCACCGGGCCGGCGCCGGCCCGGACTGCCAATGGATGGCCACGATCTCCCACTGCTTGCCGACTTTCCTGAGATTCAGCATCTCGCGGCTGCGCAGCGTACTCGACTTGCCGTCGCGAGTGGTTGTGATGTCGCTCTCACTGCCGACCATCGCGGTGTCGCCCATCGGCATCGAAACGAGCGATACCGACGTAATCCGCGCGCCGTGCAGGAACGCGATGTCCTCGCCCAGGTGTCCGCTCGCATAGGCCGCGCGCGACTGCACGTGGCTGTTCTCGCTGATGCTGACGTCCGGCGCCAGCAGCGCCAGCACCGCGGCGCGGTCGCCCTTCTGCAGCGCGGCATGGAACGCCTCGGCCACGGCTTCGGCCTGCGGCGCCGCCTTGGGCTTGAGACCATCCGGCGAGATCGGCGTTTCGGCATGCGCGTGCGCGTGATAGTCCGGCGCAGTGGCGGCATGACTATGGCCAGCATCAGCAGGCATTGCCATGCCCGGCATGGCAGCGGTCGACCCAGCCGCGGGTGCTGTCGCATCGCCATGATCGTGGCTGTGCCCGGCAGCTTCGCCGCTGGCCATGCCCATCGGCATCTTCATGTCATCGTCCGGCGGCGCCTTGGCCACGATCGCCTTGTACTCGGCGGGCGTCATGCCGGGCAGCTTCTGCACGAACGCGACCATGCTCCAGATGGTGGCATCGTCGTGGCTGAATCCCCACGCCGGCATCGCGCTCATCTTGATGCCATGCTTGATGGTCCAGAACACCACCCGCGGATCCAGCCGCACCTGCGACAGGTTGGGTGGCTGCGGATACAGGCCTGGGCGGATTTCCGAATCGGTCATGCCGGGGTTGAGATGGCAGTCGGTGCACATCGCCGCGTACTGGCCGGCGCCCTTCAGGATCAGCTGCGGGTCCTGCAGGTCGGGCACGGTGATGTCGCGCGAGCGCATCTGGATCGAGCGATTGCGCAGCGTCTGCAGCAGCGCGAACACCGGCTTGGTGTGATGGTCGTCGGCACCGATGTTGTACAAGCCTGAGTAGACGAACGCGCCGGCGCCGGCGGCCAGGATGGCGAGCACGGCAACGACGGTGATGCTGTGGTGCTTGATGTGTTTCTTCATGGTGGATTCCCCTCAGAACCAGATACGGACGCCGGCCACCCACTGCCGGTCGAAGATGGCTTGACGATCTTGTCGGGCCAAGCTGGCGGTAGCGCCGAAGCGACGCGTCCAGACGAGCCCGATGTAGGGTGCGAATTGTCGGCGGATTTCGTAGCGCAGGCGCAGTCCGAGCCGCGCATCCGACAGACCGCTGCCAATGCCACGAGCCGGATCGGACTTGCCGTACAGGTTGACCTCGAACTCCGGCTGCAGAATCACCCGCTGCGTGAACAGCAGGTCGTAATTGGCGCGAAAGCGTGCCGCCGTGCGGCTAGACGAACCGACGTAGCCGGTGGCCTCCAGCTCAAACCAGTACGGTGCGATGCCCTCCACGCCGAACGCTGCCCAGCTGCGTCCTGGGCCCACGCCCAGATCCTGCCGCACGCCGAGTTGGCTGCTCCAACAGGTGGCGATGTTGTGGTTCCAAAAGGCTTCCACGTCACCGCTCTGGATCTTGCCCCGACTGCTGTCGCCCTCGCTGCGCAACCACAGCTTGTTGCTGTCGTTGCCGTACCAGCCAGCGGCCTCCCAGGTCTGGCCGTTGCCGTTGTAACCATGGAGCGCTTCAAGCTGATCGATCAGCAGCATCCCGAGCGGCGCGTTGTCGGCCATGTCCATGCCCTTCATCGGGCCGTAGCCGACGCCGTCGGAATAGTCCGGGCTGCGCGCATGGGCCGGCGCGTTGCCGCCCTGCATCGGGCCCATGGTCATGCCCGCCATGCCCGCCCCGGCCGGATCTTTGCCCGCGCCGTGATCCATGCCGGGCATGCTGCCCATGTCCTGCATGCTGCCCGACACGGGCGCTGCGGCCGCCGGGCTGCCCGAGTTCGCCGGCATCCGCATCGCCATGCTGCCGTGATGCATGTGCTGCATGTCTTTCGAGGGCAGCGGCGCCGGTTTGCGGCGGGGCTTTTTGCGTGCCGGCGCTGCAGCAGCCGGCGCCGCGCTGCTGGCCGAGGCCGCCGGCATTGGCATGCCAGGCATCGCGCCCATGTCCATGCCGCTCATATCCGCCGGCGCGGTCTGTGCCGCGGCGGCCAGTGGCAGTGCCAGCAGCAGCGCGGCCAGCAGCGTCGCGTGTCGCGGCCGGGTCGATGGCCTGTCTCGACGCGTGCTCATGACACCACCACTTCGCGGAACATGCCAGCTTCCATGTGGTACAGCATGTGGCAGTGATAGGCCCAGCGGCCCACGGCGTCGGCGCTCACCGCGTAGGCGATGCGCTGCGCCGGCTGCACGTTGATGGTGTGCTTGCGCACCTGGAACCGGCCGTCCGGATTCTCCAGCTCGCTCCACATGCCGTGCAGGTGGATCGGGTGGTTCATCATGGTGTCGTTGACCAGCACGATGCGCAGCCGCTCGCCGCTGCGGAAGTGCACCGGCGTGGCGTCGGAAAACTTCACGCCGTCGAACGACCACATGTAGCGCTGCATGTTGCCGGTGAGGTGCAGCTCGATCTCGCGGCCGGGCTCGCGCTTGTCGATCGGCCCGCCGATGGTATGCAGATCGGCGTAGGTGAGCACGCGGCGGCCGTCGTTGCGCAGCCCGATGCCTGGATCGTCGATATTCGTGCGCGGCATGTCGACGTGCATGTCGACGCCGGGGTTGTGGTACTCGGTGCGGGCGTGGCGTACCACCGGTGCCGCGGCGGTGGCGCTCGGCATGGCCATATCCGACATGCCAGCCATGCCCTGCATACCGCCATGGACCGCGCCGCCGCCCATGGCCATCGCGCCCATCATGTCGACCATGCTCAGCGGCTGACGCGGGTCGAGCGCGGGCACTTCGGCCTGCATGCCCTCGCGCGGCGCCAGCGTGCCGCGGGCGTAGCCGGTGCGGTCGATCGACTGCGCGAACAAGGTGTAGGCGCGATCCTCCTGCGGCTCCACCAGTACGTCATACACTTCGGCGACCGAGATGCGGAACTCGTCCACCGCCACCGGCGCCACGTCCTGGCCGTCGGCCGCGATCACGGTCATCTTCAGGCCGGGAATGCGCACGTCGAAGATGGTCATCGCCGAGCCGTTGATGAAGCGCAGGCGCACCTTTTCGCCGAGACGGAACAGCCCGGTCCAGTTGCCTGCCGGCGCGGTGCCGTTCATCAGGTAGGTATAGGTGTAGCCGGAGACGTCGCCGAGGTCGCTCGGGCTCATGCGCATCTCGTTCCACATCTTGCGCTTGGCCAGCGCCTGCTTCATGCCGAGCGCGCGCACGTCGCGGAAAAATTCCGGCGCGGTGGGTTCGGCGAAGTTGTAGTAGTCGCTCTGCCGCTTGAGCGTGGCGAAGATGTGTTCGGGCGAGCTGTCGCTCCAGTCGTTGAGCATCACCACGTAGTCGCGGTCGCTGGGATGACGCTCGCTGCCTGCCGGCTCCACCACGATCGAGCCGTACAGGCCGGTCTGCTCCTGGAAGCCCGAGTGCGAGTGATACCAGTACGTACCGCTCTGCTTCACCGGGAAGCGGTAGACGAAGGTTTCGCCCGGCGCAATGCCGGGGAAGCTGATGCCCGGCACGCCGTCCATCTGGAACGGCAGCAGGATGCCGTGCCAGTGGATCGAGGTGGGCACGCGCAGCCGGTTGGTCACGCGCAGGGTCACCGTGCTGCCCTCTTTCCAGCGCAGGATCGGACCGGGCAGTTGCCCGTTGACGGTGGTGGCCATGCGGGTGGCGCCGGTGAAGTTGACCGGCGTCTCGCCGATCTCCAGCGCGAAGTCGGTGCCGCTCAGCACATGCGGGTGTGCAGCACCGTCATAGACGGCGGCGCGATCGACGGCCCAGGCGCGCGACGAGCGCAGCAGCCCCAGGCCCGCTGCCGCGCCGCCCAGCACGACACCCTGCACGAAGCGCCGCCGCGAGGGGTCGGTGTGGTCAGGACGAATGATTTTCATGAGTTGCTCCATCGGGGGCATGCTCGAACATGCCAATCACGACTGGTGTCCGCCATCGCCGATGGCCGGCGATCGCGGATGCCTCGTTTCAGATCGAGGAGAACTCAGACTGCTGGCGGTCGCAGCGGGGGCGCCGCATGCAGCGACGGTGCACTGAGCGACGGTGGCAGCGCGTAGGTGAGGCCGATACCGGCGGGCGTCAGTGTCATCAGCGACTCCGGTGGCAGGCTGGCACTGCACATCACCGCGCAGCTGCAGCCATGGGCGGTGAGACCATCGCAGCAGCCGGCTTGGCCGTTGCAGCACGAACGATCGTCATAGCTGGCATGGACTGCCGGCATGGCCGGCGGGGAGACAGGCGGCGCGTGAGCGACCACCGCCAGTGCAGTGTGCGACGCATGCCCCGCCGCCATGCCCAGCGGCGCGGCGGCTAGCGAGTTGACCACCAGCATCAGCCACGCCAGCACAACCATCGCCCGCAATGGGCGTGAACGAGTGAGCTGGCGCAGAGTGCGAGTCATGGCACGAGCTTACCCGTGCCGGCGCGCGCCCTCAACTCTGGAGGCGGGTGCAGCCCGCTCAAGGCTTGCTGTAACCCATATGCAGGGTGATCTTGTCGCCGGCCTTCAGGCTGGCCACGGAGGCGGGCGGGAAGTGCACCTTCAATGCCATGCTCTCGGCGTTTGCCTCGACCATGCCGGTGGTGGTGTCCACTTCGGTCACGGTGGCCGGCATCATGTGCATGCCCATCATATGCCCGTGCATGCCTTTCATGCCCTTCATCGAGTCGTGCCCGGAGTGCATCGCGCCCATCTTGTCCATGCCATTGGCGTCCTTCGCGGGCATGTTGCTCTGGGCCACGGCCGCGCCGCTGACGGCAAACACCAGGGCAAGCGATCCGAGCATCGACAGCAATGGTTTGTGCGAGATTTTCATGGCTTTGCCTTGAGATGAGTTGCCAAACGCAACCTATGAAAAAGGTGCTGAAAAAGGTGCCAGGGACAATTTCTGGAAGGTTAAAAAAACAGGCTAAGAGTGCACTTCTTCCCACCCAGCGACCCGCAAAATCCGACTGTGCCCCTTTTCCAACACTCGCCCGCTTCTATCCCCAAACCCCGATCACATCAAAGCCGCCATCAACCGGCCAGCCGGTGTCGGGCACAACTGGCCCAACAGCGATAGCTGGGCAAGGCCTCTCTGCTCCAGTCGCAAGCTGACGTCGGGGTCGTAGCATCGATTCCATATCCACGGTCCATCGCAGAGCTGGCTCAGCATGTAACGTTCTTCGGGGTCGAGTGGGCAAATCATACGGTTACTCCGCGGGCTCCATACGGATTGAGCCCAGCGTCACCATGTGCCCGCAGGTGTGCAGACCACGCCACAGCATCGTTAACAGCTGGCGGTGCCGTTCATCCGCCTCGCACATTGTGCGACCTGAACAGGCAACGAGACGTCATCGAACTGCTGAGGCAGCAAAGGATCAGCTTCATTTGTCGCGGGCCAACTTCTTTGCCTGCTCACCTTGGCGTTGGTCTTTCCAGAGAGTCGGTTCGGGCGGTCCACATTCGATGCCGGTCAGCCTTGACGAAGCTGTCAGCCGTTCGATCAATTCCTTGCCGGCGGCATTCACGTAGATGCGGGATCTTGCGACGGCGGGGTCCTCGAAGACAGCAGCTCAACTGCGATGCAACGAAGCAATCAGCGGGCAGGCAATCGTGCCGTGGTGCGAATCGCACTGGGCCACCAGACGGGCAAGGGCCGTTTCCATGCGCCTGAGGTCTTTCAGGCGGGCGCGCACGTCGGCCAGATGCCGGGTGGCAAATTGCGCCGCTTCGTTGCAATGGGTGCCATCCTCCAACGTGAGCAGCTGCGCGACTTCATCCAGGCTGAAACCCAGCCGCTGCGCTGATTTGATGAACTTCACCCGGGCCACGTCCGCACGCCCATACCGGCGAATGCCGCCAGGAGGGCGCTCTGGTTCGGTCAACAGCCCCTTGCGCTGGTAGAAGCGAATCGTCTCGACACCGATCCCGGCGGCCTTGGCGAAGCTGCCTATGGGCAGATTGTCCTGTGCCGAATTCATGCGCTTGACTCCGTACTTGACTACGGGAATACCTTACCGCATCAACAGCTAGCCTGAAAGAAGAAATCGCCATGTCTGAATCTACCGGCAGCAAAGGCGCGCTGGCCATCGGTGGGCTTGCCGCGATCCTTGCCTCCACCTGTTGCCTCGGTCCATTGGTACTGGTTTTGCTGGGTTTTTCCGGCGCATGGATCGGCAATTTGACGATACTGGAGCCGTATCGGCCGATCTTCATCGCCGTGGCGGTGGGGCTGCTGTTGTTTGCGTACCGCCGCATCTTTCGCCCCGCTGCCGCCTGTCGGCCGGGAGAGCTGTGTGCGATCCCGCAGGTGCGAGCGACCTACAAGATCATCTTCTGGGTCGTGGTTGCGCTGGTGCTGGTGGCGCTGGCGTTTCCCTACGTGCTGCCATTGTTCTACTGAAGGAGACCTGTCATGAAAAAGCTTTCTGTGCTCATCGTTCTTGCCGCCGCCGTCAGTGCACCGGCATGGGTGGCCACCAAGACCGCTACTTTGTCGGTGCCCGGCATGACCTGCGCTGCCTGCCCGATCACGGTCAAGATGGCGTTGTCCAAGGTCCCGGGCGTCGAAAAGACCCAGATCCTGCTCGACCAGCGGCAGGCCGTCGTCACCTATGACGACACCAGGACCAGCCCGGCTGGATTGACCAAGGCGACAGCCGACGCCGGCTACCCGTCGACGCCGGTACGCTGATGGCCATGCTGGCACGAGTAGCCGACAAGGCCGGCCTGGTCGGCAGCATCGTTTCCGCCGCGGCCTGCGTGAATTGTTTCCCCGCCCTGGCCAGCCTGGGTGCTGCCATCGGGCTGGGCGTGCTCAGTCCGTTCGAAGGTGTGTTTGTTCGCATCGTGCTGCCGGTGTTCGCTGGCATCGCGCTGCTCGCCAATGCGCTGGGCTGGATCAACCACCGCCAGTGGTGGCGCATCGCGCTCGGGGTGATCGGGCCCATCGTGGTGTTGACGGCGGTGTTCCTGATGCGGTGGTCGGGCCACCGGACCGGCTGGCTGCTGTATCCCGGGCTGGTACTGATGATGGCGGTATCGATCCGGGATCTGATCTCGCCAGCGGCGAGGGTCTGTGCGACGCGCGGCTCGAACCATGACTGAGATCCTCCATACGCTGTCCATCAACGGACTCCACACTCGCGGGCCGGTTGGCAGTGCGCCAGACGGCGCGGGCCGCACCACAGGCGATATCACGCATGCATCAACAAGATCACTTGAATGAACAAACGCTTCGGGTCACCGGCATGACCTGTGATGCGTGCGCTCGCCACGTGCAACAGGCGCTGTCCTCCGTTGCCGGTGTGCGCACGGTGCAGGTGGATTACCCGGCCGCCACCGCCCGACTGCAGACCGACGGTGCGCTGGCCATTGACGCGCTCAACGCCGCGTTGCCCAAAAGCTACCTTGTGCAGGCGGATGCGGGCAGGCCGGCAGCCGCCAGTCCGGCGGCGCACACCGACAGTTCATCGCGCCGCGCGCGGGATGGTTCGGGTGCCGGCAAGCACATCGCGGTGATCGGCACCGGCGGCGCGGCCATGGCCGGCGCCATCCGCGCCGCCGAGCGCGGCGCGAAGGTCACCGTGATCGAGCGCGGCACGGTGGGTGGCACCTGCGTCAACATCGGCTGCGTGCCGTCCAAGATCATGATCCGCGCTGCCCACGTCGCCCATACCCGACGGCATAGCCCGTTTGATGGTGGCATCGACGCCTGCGCGCCGGTGATCCGCCGCGATGCGCTGCTCGTCCAGCAGCAGGCGCGGGTGGAGGAGCTGCGCCAGGCCAAGTACGAGCGCATCCTCGAAGGGAATCCGGATATCACGCTGGTGCATGGCGAGGCACGTTTTACCGACGACCACACGCTGAATGTGCTCCTGAGCGACGGCGGCGAGCGCACCGTGGTGTTCGACCGCTGCCTGATTGCCACCGGCGCCCGCCCGGCGGTGCCGCCGATTCCGGGTTTGCAGGACACGCCATACTGGACCTCCACCGACGCGCTGGTGGCCGCTGCGATCCCGCCGCGTCTGTTGGTGATCGGTTCGGCGGTAGTCGCCGCCGAGCTCGGCCAGGCTTACGCGCGGCTGGGCAGCCAGGTGACGATGATCGCCCGCAGCGAGCTGTTCCTCCGTGAGGACCCGGCCATCGGCGAAGCAATCGGCGAAGCCTTCGCCGACGAGGGCATTCGCGTGTTGCGCCAAGTACGGGTCAACGCGGTGCGCCACGTCGATGGCGAATTCATCCTCGACACCTCGGCCGGTGAACTGCGTGGCGACGCATTGCTGGTGGCCACCGGGCGCAGGCCCAACACGGATACGCTGGAGCTGGCACGCGCGGGGATTCGCGTGGCGAAAAGCGGCGCCATCGAAGTCGATGCGCAACTGCGCACCTCGGCCAAGCACATCTACGCCGCCGGCGACTGCACCGATCAGCCGCAGTTCGTCTACGTAGCCGCCGCTGGCGGCACCCGCGCCGCCATCAACATGACCGGCGGCGCGGCCACGCTGGATCTGTCGACGATGCCGGCGGTGGTGTTCACCGAACCGCAGATCGCCACCGTGGGGCTGACCGAGGCCCAGGCGCATCTCCAGGGCATCGAAACCGACGCGCGCACCCTGAGCCTGGACAACGTGCCGCGCGCGCTGGCCAACTTCGACACGCGTGGCTTCATCAAGATCGTGGTGGAAGCGACCAGCGGTCGGCTGCTCGGCGTGCAGGCCGTGGCCGACGGCGCCGGCGAGCTGATCCAGACGGCAGCGATCGCGCTGCGCGCGGGCGTGACGGCAGCCGAACTTGCCGAACAGCTGTTCCCTTACCTGACCATGGTCGAAGGGTTGAAGCTGTGCGCGCAGACCTTCAGCAAGGACGTCAGGCAACTGTCCTGTTGCGCGGGTTGAAGGAGTTTGTTTATTGCGTGATCGGATTGCCGCATCCTGCTTCGCCATGTCGATCGGAAACATGCGACGGCAGTGGGCGATAGTGCGGGCAAGCTCGGTTGATCAGGGGCGACGGCGTCTGCGTTGTTCCCACAGTCGCTCACGCCGTGTCTGCATCATCGTTGCACTCCGGGCGGGCATGGATCGGATAGCTGTTGACCGGCCCGCGCAGCGGCTGCCACAGCATCCGGTCCAGACGCAGCTCGCGCGGATCGCGAAACTGGTTGATGCCGATCGTCATGCCGGTGTGTCCGTCGCGAGGTTGCGCGCGATAGGTGCCGAACAGGCGATCCCACCAAGGCAGGTTGAAGCCGAAGTTGGAGTTGGTCTCGTCCGGATACCAGGAGTGATGCACGCGATGCATGTCCGGCGTGACCAGCAGCCAGCGAAGCACGCTGTCAAGGCGGCGCGGCAAGCGGGCATTGCTGTGGCTGAAGATGGCGGTGGCGTTCAACAGCACCTCGAACAGCAGCACCGCCATGGCGGGTGGGCCAAGCGCGGCAATGACGCCGAACTTGAGTAACAGCGACAGCAGGATTTCCAGCGGATGGAAGCGCGCGCCGGTGGTCAGGTCGATCTCCAGATCGGCGTGATGCACCCGGTGCAGCCGCCACAGCAGCGGTACGGCGTGAAACATCACGTGTTGCAGATAGATGGCCATATCGAGCAGGAGCAGCGATACGATCAGCGCGAGCCAGTCGGGTACGGCCAGCGCATGCAACAAGCCCCAGCCGCGGGCATCGGCAAACAGCGCCACGCCGACTGCCGCGGTGGGAAAGAGCAACCGTACCAGCACGCTGTCGAGCACGACGATGCCGAGATTGGCGGGCCAGCGTTTCCATCGGCCGACCCCCTGGCGTCGCCTCGGCGCCAGCACTTCCCACAGCGCCATCACGGTGAAGATGCCGGCAAATGCGCCCAGCCGGATGGCGGGTTCATGGGAGAGCAGGAATGACGTCACGGTCGAATGTTCCGATCTGGACCAGCCCGCGGGCAGGATTCGGCATCGTAGCAAGGTGAGCAGGAAGATAAGCGTCATACGACGATACCCGCTCCGCGATCGATCGCTCCACTCGATGCTGGCTGCCGCCATCTGGCGATGTGCGAGAGCCTTGAACAGGCGCCGGTGCACTCAACCGATGATGCCGTCGGATACGGCTTGCCGGGGTCCAGGTGCTCGGCGCGAGTGGCGTCCCGCGCCTGTTTGATGACGGGGTCGAGGTGCAGGGCGAGCGCGAACTCAGCTATGCGCCACGGTCCGCCGCGAGGAATTGCAACTCAAACATCCCGCTCGGCACCGGCCGGCTGAACAGATAGCCCTGCATCTCGTCGCAGTCCAGCAGGCGCAGCAAGCGTAATTGTTCGTCGGTCTCGACGCCTTCGGCCACCACATTGAGCTTCAGCGAATGCGCCAGATTGATGATGGTGGCCACCAGCGACAGCCCCTGCGGACCGGCGGTCATGTCGACGACGAATGATCGATCGATCTTCAGCGTATCCAGCGGCAATCTGGCGAGGTAGCTGAGCGAAGAGAAGCCGGTGCCAAAATCGTCGATGGCGATGCTGACGCCCATGGCGCGAATCGCCTGCAGACTGAGGATGCTGTGCCTGATGTCCGCCATGATCAGGCTTTCGGTGATTTCCAGCTCCAGACCTTGCGCCAGCCGGGCGTCACCGGCGACTACCTGCGCTATCTCATCGATGAAACCCCGATGGCGCAATTGCAGCGGCGACACGTTCACGGCGATGCGCACGGCGGCCAGCCCTGTGTCCAGCCAGCGCAGGTAGTCCTCGGCGGCCTGGCGCAGTGCCCAGCGCCCGACTTCCGTGATCAATCCGGTCTCTTCCAGCACGGGAATGAACTGGTCGGGAAGTATCAGGCCGGTGCCTGGATCGTTCCATCGGATCAGTGCCTCCACGCTGGTGATCTTGCCACTGGCGAGGTTCACCTTGGGTTGGTAATGCAGAACGAATTGCCCTTGGTCCAGCGCCTCGCGCAGCTTGTTCTCCAGCGACAGCTTGCTGGCCATGCTCGCCGTCATTGTGTGCGTGTAGAACAGGTAGCGATCACCGCTCGCCTTGGCCTGCTTGAGTGCGGCCTCGGCGTTCCTGAACAGGGTGTCGGCCGTGGTGCCGTCATCCGGGAACAAGGCCACACCGATCTTTGCGGTGATCCGGAACACGGCGTCATCAAGGTGGAAGGGCTTGTTCTGGAACGCCTCGATCATGCCTTCGACAAACGGTGGCAGCTCGTCTGCCTGCCGGACTTGCGGGATCACCATCGCAAAATGATCCACATCGATGCGTGCCAGCAGGCCGGCGTCCCCGGTGCGTCGGGTCAGCCACTCCGCCACCTGCTTCAACAACGCGTCGCCGGCCGCACGCCCTAGGCTGTCGTTGATGTTCTTGAACCGCTCCAGATCGATCAGGCCGATGGCGAGCCGGTGCCGGCCGCCCGCTGCGCTGCGCATGTACTGCGCCAGCCGCTCGAGAAACAGACTGCGGTTGGCCAGTCCGGTGAGCACGTCGTAATAGGCGAGATAGTTGAGACGTTCCTGTTTGTCCACGTGATCGATCGCGAAGGCGATGTTGGCGGCCAGCTCCTGCAGCAGGCTCAATTCTTCGCGGTGAAAGAAGTCGCTCTCGGTCGCATACAGCGCCAGCACCCCATGCGCGTGGCCCGCCACCAGCAAGGGCAGCACGACCAGCGAGCGAACCCCAGCCTGGGCATATTTATCGCTCTGGCTGAGCTGGGGATCATCGAGGGAGTTGTTCGCGACGATCGGCTTCTTGTCGCGGATCGCGCGGGACACCATGGTGGTCGAGGCGAGCTGGTCGGACGCCAGGGTCGCCCGGATGTCATTCATCAGGTCATCGCTCTTGCCGGCCGAGGCCACCGGGACGACCTTGCCGGTTTCGCGATCAATCACGGCCAGCATGGCCATGCGGAATCCAGCTGCCTCGACCGCGATCCGGCACGATTCACGAAACAGCTCGTCGCGATCGGTGGCGCGCACAATCAGGGAATTGATGCCGCTGAGCACGGCATGCACGCGAGTGAGATAGGCGAGTCGGCTCTGCGCCAGCCTGCGCTCGGTGATATCCATCGCCAGGCCCTCGACGATGAAATCCCCGTCCTCCACCCGGCTGCCGATGGCCCGATCGTAAAACCAGTGCCAGCGCCCGGAGACATCCATGATGCGGTATTCGAGCCGGAAGGGCGTGCCGGTCCGCTGGTAGGCCTGGATGGCCAGGGCGACCGCTGCCGTGTCATCGGGATGAATCGATGCATTCCACAGCAACGGATGGGCAAGCATGTGCTCCACCGAATAGCCGAGGATCGAGGTGAGCCTGGAGGAATAGTAGATACCTCCACGACTGCTGGAATTCGTGTAGACGATATCCGGGGAATTCTCGATCAGGCGCTTGTACCGGCTCTCGCTATCCTGCAGCGACTGCTCCGCGTTCCTGCGCGCGGTGATATCGCGAAAATACCAGACGCGCCCGTAGTGTCGGCCGTCCGATCCGGTGCAGGGCGCGGAATAGCGATCGACTATCCTGCCGTCCTTCAGCGGCATTTCCTCGTGACTCGTCTCGTCACGGTGCTCGTTCAGATACTGCACCCGTGCGGCAAAAACTTCCGCGTCTTCGGCCTGGCCGGTGACTGATTGAAGTACAGCCCCATCCTGACGATCGCTCACCAGCTCCGGTGGAAGGCGCCAAAGCGCGATGAATTGCTGGTTGCAGGAAATGATCCTGCCGTTCTCGTCAACCACGAGAATGGCATCGAGCGAGGTTTCCTGCTGAGTCTTGAGGATGGCGTTCTTGAAGGCTATTTGTTCGTCCGCCCGCCGGCGTTGGGATTCACGAGCGAAATTGTCGAGCGCGAAACTGATATCCGTCGTCATCTCCAGCAGCAGTTCGCGTGCGGCATCGTCGAAGGCGTTGATGGTGTCCGAATACAAGGTGAAGGTGCCGATAACCACGCCTTCGCGACGCAGCGGCAACGCGGCGGCGGCGACCAGCCCGGCACGGGCCGCATGCTCACGCCAGGGCGCCGTAGTCGGGTCATCCTGGAAGGCCTGGCACCAGTACGGACGATCTTCGCGAATGGCCGTGCCCGTGGGGCCGTGGCTGAATGTGCTTCCGGCATCCACCGAGACATTGATCTGGCGCAGGTGGCCGCTGTCATCACCGAAACTGGCCACCGGCCGCACCGCGAGAGTCTCGGTGTCCACCAGGCCGATCCACGCCATCTTCATGCCGCCGGATTGGACCGCGGCGCGACAGACCTGGAGGAACAGATCCTCCTCGTCGTCGCTGTACACGATGGCCTTGTTGGTCTGGCTCAGGGCTGCATAGAGATCGGCGTGCCGCCGGTATCTTGCTTCGGCGGTTTTGCGCTCGGTGATATCGCGGATGTTGCACTGGATGAGCTTGACGCCTTCACAGTCGCAAGTGTTGCTCACGAGCTCGACGTCGATGTTGACCCCGGCCTTGGTCTTGAGCGGAAGGTCTTCGTAGCGGACGCAGCCTGCCGTTTGCAGTTTTGCAAACATTTCCCGAATTTCGGCCCGGTCCGCGAATGAGCCCACTTCCCACAGTTTCTTTCCCAGCAACTCCGCATGCGAATAGCCCAGCATTCGGGTCAGGCCCGGGTTGGCATCCCCGATCTGGCCGGTGTCGGCGTTGACCAGCAGGATGCCGTCCTGAGACGCCTCGAACAGGCTTCGGTAGCGACCTTCCGATACGCGCGACCCTTCACGCACGAGATCGACATGCGCATGGGCAGGAGCTGGGTGCGAGCTGGATGGATCTTGCATAAAGTGGGTTTCACTGCACCGCAAAAACTTTCGTGGACATCATCCGTGGCTGATTACTTCGAGAGCTGTCGAACGGGAGCACTGGAAGTTCCAGTGACACCAGCTCGCCCCGATATCTTAACCGCATGGGTGAACCCAGCGCCCTGACGCCGGCTGGAACACGGGGAGGCTGCTGCGGGCGCAGTAGATGACCGCCGACGGGCCACTGCTGCCAAGCTGCCTGCGACGTGGACAAGTGCGCCCACCAGGCCATGCGCGACAGCAAGATATTCCCGGTGATAACGCCCGGAGGGGAGCAGATGCCAGGGTGACAAGGTCAACGCAGGGAGGCACCAGCATGTCATCGGTCCCGGGGTTGCCTGCCGTGGGTCCGGGCCATCGCGCCTGGCGACGTCTGCAGTGGCCGCCGGATGGCACCGGCGCCACTCTGCTGGTAGCGTGGGCACCAGGCAAGCCTCTGGAGGCACGACGCAAGCACCTGCAAGCCATACCTGGCACAGAACTGCGAAGGGGGCTGAGAAAAGCACGGCACTGGCACCGTGCCTCACCCGTGGAATGCATGAAAACTGGACGAGTTTTTTCAAAAGCAGGCTGACAAGTACTGCATTCGCTCAACAAGGCGGTTGACGGAGTACGAGGAGACACCATGGAAAAAATTGCACCAGGCTTTCCAGGCGCTGACTATCAGGCGCTCCTCGACGCGAGCCTTGATGCAACTTTCATCCTCGATCCGGACGGCCACATTCTCAATGCAAACCTTGCGGCCGTGGAGTGGTATGGCTACCGCGTCGATGAATTGAGGCAGATCAATGCGGCGGAGCTTGCTGCGCCGGAGGTTCGGGGCGGAGTGCCGGGCAGGCTGCATGGCCTGCTCGCGCCGACGGCGATTTTCGAATCGCTCCACCAGCGCCGTGATGGCACGCAGCTATCCGTGGAAATCCATTCGCAGCCGATCATGTTCAGGGGTGAGCGGGTCATTTTTGCGAGCGTTCGCGATATCACGGAGCGCAAGCAGCGTCAGTTGTCCCTGCAGGAAAAGGAACATTTCCTCCAGCGCATCCTGGATACCGAACCCGGTACCGTCTATATCTATGACCTGGCGCAGCAGCGCAACGTCTACGTCAATCGGCATTTCTTTGCGGCCTTTGGTTACTCGCCGGCACAAATCGAGGCGATGGGCAGCGATGTACTGAATCTGTTCCATCCGGAGGATCTGCCTGCGATCCTTGCGCATCACCAGACATGGCGGGAGGCTGACGATGCGGATTCGCGAAAACTCGAGTACCGCATACGTGACATTGAGGGTGCCTGGCGCTGGGTAATCAGCAGGGAAACGCCATTCTCCCGTGATCAGGGCGGCCAGGTGAGCCAGATTCTCGGCATCGCCAATGACATCAGCGCCCGCAAGCAAGCTGAAATCTGGCAGGTTTGTCAGAAGCAGGTGCTGGAGATGATCGTGGCGGGCACCGGACTGCCGTTGATCCTGGCGACGCTGGTGAGTGCGATCGAGATCCAGTCTGCTGGCATGCTGGGTTCGGTGCTATTGCTCGATGAGGAGGGCGTGCACGTGCGCCATGGGGCAGCGCCGAGCCTGCCGGCCGAATTTGTGGCAGCGATCGACGGGCAACCCATCGGGCCAATGGCGGGCTCCTGTGGCACGGCAGCATTCCGCCGTGAGGCAGTGTATGTGGAGGATCTGCGTACCGACCCCCTGTGGGACAACTACCGGGCCGTGGCAATGCCCTTTGGTCTGGTCGCTGCGTGGTCACAGCCGATCCTGGATCGTAGTGGTCGAGTGCTTGGCACCTTCGCGATGTATTACCGGAATCCGGCCTTGCCCGGGCCGGAACATGTGCGGCTGATGGAGTCCGCGGTACACCTCGCCTCCATCGCGATCAGCCGCCAGCGGGAAGAGGCCGCGCTGAAAGAGAAGGATGAGCGGCTGGTCAAGGCGCAGCAAGTGGCGCACATGGGCTTCATCGAATGGAATCTGAAGACCGACGCCATCTATTGCTCGGACGAGGCCTATCGCATCTTCGGTCTCATTCGCGAGGCGGAATTCATGGGCCCCGACATGATTTCCCGGGTGGTTCACGAGGATGACCTGGAACGGGTGAAAAATGGCCTGGAGCGGGCGATCCTCGGCCTGGGCAAGTACGACACAAGTCATCGCATTGTTCGTCCGGACGGTGGCGTGATCTGGGTGCATGCGCAGGCCGAGCTGATCCGTGATGCAGACAAGGACGCCGATGTCTTGCTCGGCACCATGGTCGACATCACCATGCGCAAGCAGGCTGAAGAGGCGTTGCAGCGAATGACCCGCCTGTACGCGGCGCTCAGCCAGTGCAACCAGGCGATCGTGCGTTGTTCCAGCGAAGCCGAGTTGTTCCCGCAGATCTGCCGTGACGCAGTCGAGTTTGGCGGTATGCGGATGGCATGGATCGGCATGGTCGACGAAGGCAGGGGTGTTATCTGCCCGGCGGCGAATTTTGGTGAAGGCAGCGACTACCTGCGTTCGTTCGAGATCCCTCTGAATGACGATGACCCACGCAGCCACGGGCCGACGGGCATATCAATACGTGAGAACCGCCCCTACTGGTGCCAGGACTTTCAGCATGATCCGTCAACCGCGCCCTGGCATGAACGCGCGGCCACGCACGGCTGGAACGCGTCCGCGTCGTTGCCCCTGCATAAAAAAGGGATGCCGGTGGGAGCGCTCGCGGTTTACTCGGATGTGTGTGATGCCTTCGACAGGCCGGCGCAAGACCTGCTGGTCGAGATGACGATGGATATCAGCTATGCGCTGGATCGCTTCGCCAGCGAAGCCGACCGCAAGCTCAGCGAAGAGAAGCTGCGGATCAGCGAGTCGCACCTGCGCACGATCATCGAGACCGAGCCGGAGTGTGTGAAGGTGTTGAGCCGGGCCGGCGAGTTGCTGGACATGAATGCGGCGGGCCTGGCCATGCTCGAAGTGGATTCCGTCGAGGAGGCGAGAAAGCGCAGCCTGCAGTCATTCCTCTTGCCCGACCACCGTGAGCCATTCATGGCGTTGCACCAACGCGTGATGAAGGGCGAGAGTGCCATGCTGGAGTTTGAAATTGTGGGGCGCAAGGGCACGCGTCGCTGGCTTGAGACCCATGCGGCCCCCATGCGCGGCGCCGATGGCGAGATCGAGTCAGTGCTGGGCATCAGTCGCGATATCACCGAGCGCAAATACTCCGAAGAGCGGATTCAGTATCTGGCCAATTTCGACGCGCTCACCGGGCTGCCGAACCGCAACCTGCTGGCCGACCACTTGCAGTACGCAATCAGCCTGGTCAAGCGTACCAACGGCAACCTGGCGGTGATATTCATTGACCTGGATCGGTTCAAGGACATCAACGATACGCTGGGGCACAGCGTGGGAGACGCCTTCCTGGTCGAGGTGGGTGCGCGACTGAAGACGGCGTTGCGCGAGTCAGATACGGCCTCGCGACTGGGTGGCGACGAGTTCATCCTGGTCCTGCCCGATACCGATGCGCAGGGGGCAGCGCATATCGTGGACAAAGTGCTGGAGGCGATCTCAAAGCCTTATCAGGTTGAGCAATACGCCCTCATCGTTACCGCTTCGATCGGCATTGCCATCTACCCGCATGATGGTGAGAACCTCGAGACGTTGTCCAGAAGTGCGGATACGGCGATGTATCGCGCCAAGGGGGAGGGCCGCAATGGCTACCGGTTCTTTACCGCGGAGATGCAGGCGAGCGCGACCCGGCACATGCTGCTGGTCAATGCGATGCATCGCGCGCTGGAGCAGGATCAACTGCAGTTGCATTACCAGCCGCAGTTTTCCATCGGCGATGGCGCCATCGTCGGAGTCGAAGCCTTGCTGCGCTGGAATCACCCCGAGCTGGGTTTGATCTCCCCGGCGGAATTCATTCCGGTGGCCGAGGATTGCGGCCTGATTCTGCCCATCGGTGAGTGGGTGATGCGAACCGCCGTCACCCAGCTCAAGCACTGGCTGGACCGGGGTTTTCCACCGATGGTCATGGCGGTCAACCTCTCCGCCGTGCAGTTTCGTCACCGCAGTCTGCCCAGCCTGGTCGGAAGCATCCTGGACGAAGCCAGCTTGCCGGCCGAGCTGCTTGAGCTGGAACTGACCGAAAGCGTGGCGATGCATGACCCGCAGGGTGCCATCGAGATGATGAACGCGTTGCATCAGCGCGGCATCCGCATGTCGATCGATGATTTCGGCACCGGCTATTCGTCGCTGAACTACCTGAAAAAATTCCGCGTGTACAAGCTCAAGATCGACAAGTCCTTCATCGAGGACATCAGCACGGACGGTGAGGATCGCGCGATCGTGGCGGCGATCATCAGCATGTCCCGAAGCCTCGGGCTGCAGACCATTGCAGAAGGCGTTGAGACGGCCGAGCAACTTGATTTCCTGCGTGAACAGGGCTGCCATGAAGCGCAGGGCTACTACTTCAGCAAGCCCTTGCCCGTTGCCGAAATCGAGGCCCTTCTCACCGGGCATGCAGCGACTGCGCATGCCGGGGCAGGGCCCTTGTCAGCGTAGGTTGGCTGTCACCGCCATCGGGAGTGCGAGCGGGTGAGTTCAGCGTGGTTTATGGGTGCCGCTCGATTCACTGCGGACTTGTCGACGCAGGCGATACTCCTCGCGGCCCACGTACAGGGTACCTGCGGCCACCATCAAGGCCATCAGATACCAGGTGATCAGGTAGCCGAGGTGGTTGTTGGGAAAATGGGTGACGGTCAGGCCGGCACGTGGCCATGTGCGGCTGTCGGTGGGGGCGGGCACGGCATCGGCATCGACGAAGTAGGGTGCAACCTGGGCCGGCGGCAGGCCATGCGCGGCCGCCATGGCTGACACGTCGCGTGAGTACCATAGGCCCTTGGCCGGCTGATTGGGACGCAGGAAGCCGCCCCCGGGTTCCGAGAAACGCAGCAGTCCGGTCAGGGTGACTTCGCCCGTCGGCGGCGCTGCCTTCAGGTAGGCCTGGGTGCCTGGCAAGGCGTCGGGAATATAGCCGCGATTGACCAGCACGATGAACCCGCCATCCGTGCGCAGCGGGGCGATGACCCAGAAACCGTAGCCATCCGTGCTGGCACCATGCACCAGCGTCTGCTCGCCCTCGAGGAACCGGCCGTGCAGGCTTACATGCAGGTATTGCTGCTGGCCGCTGGCAATCTGCGGCCACTGCCCGGGACCGGGCGCGGCCACCGGTGGTGCGTGGACGCGGGTTGCCACGTCATGGATAAGGTTGAGTTTCCAGTGAAGCCGGCGCACCTGCCAGTTGCCCAGCATGATGAAAACACTGAAAAGCGCGGCCGCCAGGAGCATCCAGGCGGCCAGCGCATCAGGGCCGCGCAGCGTCCGGCTGTGGGCCGGATCGTCACGCGAGATGAGGCTCATGAGCCCTGCTTGTGATTCATGTATTGCGGCGACATCGGCATCATGTTCGCGTTTTCGTTGTACATGACCCATACCGAAGCGCCCAGCACGATCACGACCAGAACGATCGTGAAGATGAACGCCAACATGTTCCAGCCGTTCTCCGACTTGGTGTCCAGGTGCAGGAAATAGATCATGTGGACCACGATCTGCACCGCAGCCAGACCCAGCACGATGAGGACGGTAGCCTGGGTGCCATGGATCACATGACCCATCACCAGCCAGAACGGGATGATGGTCAGGATGGAGGCCAGTACGAACCCGGTCAGGTAGCTGCGCAAGTTCCCGTGATTGGCGTGCTCGGCATCGTGGCTGCCATGATGCGACGTGCCGTGCTCGAGCGCGGATTGGGATGGATGACTCATCGAAGTACTCCCACCAGATAGACATAGCTGAAGACGCCGACCCAAACCAGGTCAAGAAAATGCCAGAACATGCTCAGGCAAAGCAGGCGCCGCCGGTTGGCCTCGGTGAAGCCGTGCTTGCCCAGCTGGACCATCAGGACGATCAACCACAGCACACCGACCGTGACATGCAAGCCGTGGGTGCCAACGAGCGTGAAGAACGAGGACAGGAATGCGCTGCGCCCCGGGCCCGCGCCCTCGGCGATCATCGTGACGAACTCGTGGATCTCCAGTGCCACGAAGCACGCCGCCAGCAGGCCGGAAACCGCCAGCCAGCCGAGCACCGCACGCTTGCGCTGGCGAGCCATTTCCAGCATGGCAAAGCCGAACGTCACCGATGAAACCAGCAGCAGGGCCGTGTTCACGGCCAGCCCGGGCAGATCGAACACATCGTGAGCGCTGGGGCCACCCGCGTAGCTGGTACCGAGCACCGCGTTGCAGGCAAACAGCGCCGCAAAGATGAAGCAGTCACTCATCAGGTAGAGCCAGAACCCGAGCAAGGTTCCGTTGTGCGGATGCGCTTCCTCACGGCACAGGAAGGTCCGCGGCTCGGAGTGGACAGTGTCGACGGCGATGGTATTCATGCGGTGGCACCCTGTGCCTTCGGCTCCCAGTTGCCGGTATGTTGTTCGAATTGAGCCACTTCCTGCGCCGAGATGTGGGTGTCACGGTCATAGTTGAAGGTGTGCGCGATGGCACATGCAATCAGCGCCACGAACGAAACCACCGCCAGCCACCAGATGTACCAGACCATGGCAAAACCGAAGATGGTGCCCAGCCCGGCAAGCAAGACGCCAGCGCCGGTATTTCTCGGCATGTGGATGGCGTTGAATCCCTCCAGCGGACGCTGGTAGCCATGCTTCTTCATGTCTGTCCATGCGTCACGCTCATGCACGTTCGGGATGAAGGCGAAGTTGTACGGCGGCGGCGGCGAGGAGGTGGACCACTCCAGCGTGCGGCCGCCCCACGGATCGTTGCCCACGGCCAGCGCATCGCGCCGACGGATACTGACGAAGATCTGCATGACAAATGAAAGGATGCCCAGCAGGATCAGCAACGCACCGAATGCGGCGATGACGAACCAGATCTGCAGGCTGGGATCGGTGAAGTGACTCAGTCGACGGGTCACGCCCATCAGGCCCAGCACGTACAGCGGACCGAAGGCCACCCAGAAGCCGACCTGCCAGAACCAGAAGCTCAGCTTGCCCCAGAACTCGTCGAGGCGGAATCCGAACGCCTTGGGGAACCAGTAGTTGATGCCGGCAAACACGCCGAACACCACGCCGCCGATGATCACGTTATGAAAATGCGCCACCAGGAACAGGCTGTTGTGCAGCAGGAAATCCGCCGGCGCCACCGCCAGCATCACGCCGGTCATGCCGCCAATGGTAAAGGTGAACAGGAAGCCCATCGTCCACAACATCGGTACGTCGAAGCGCACCCGCCCACGGTACATCGTGAACAGCCAGTTGAAGATCTTCACCCCCGTGGGGATCGAGATCATCATCGTGGTGAGCGCAAAGAATGAATTGACGTCAGCGCCCGAGCCCATGGTGAAGAAGTGGTGCAACCACACCAGGTAGGACAGCAGCATGATCGACGCGGTGGCATACACCATGGACGAATAGCCGAACAGCCGCTTGCCCGAAAACGTCGGGACGATCTCCGAATACAGACCAAACATCGGCAGGATCAGGATGTACACCTCCGGGTGACCCCAGACCCAGATCAGGTTGATGTACATCATCACGTTGCCACCGAACCCGTTGGTGAAGAAGTGGGTTCCGATGTAGCGGTCCAGCGAGAGCAGAAACAGTGTGGCGGTGAGGATGGGGAACGTCACCACGATCAATCCGCTGGTGCACAGCGTGGTCCAGGTGAACATCGGCATCTTCATCAAGGTCATGCCGGGCGCGCGCATCTTGATGACAGTGACGACAAAGTTGATGCCGGTCAGCAGGGTGCCCAACCCGGAAAGCTGCAGGCCCCATATGTAGTAGTCCACACCTGGTCCGGGGCTTTGCTGAAGCTCCGAGACCGGTGGCATGCCCAACCAGCCGGCGTGCGAGAAGTCACCAATGAACAGCGAGGTCATGAACAGCACCACGCCGGATACCGTCAGCCAGAAACTGAAATTGTTGAGGAACGGAAACGCCACGTCGCGCGCGCCGATCTGCAGCGGCATGACGAAGTTCATGAATCCCGCGATATAGGGCATCGCCACGAAGAAGATCATGATCGCGCCATGCGCGGTGAAAATCTGGTCGTAGTGGTGGGGCGGCAGAAAGCCCATGTTGCTGCCAAACGCCACAGCCTGCTGCGAACGCATCAGCAGCGCGTCGGCAAAGCCGCGGAACAGCATCACCGTGCCGAGCACCATGTACATGACGCCAAGCTTCTTGTGGTCAACACTAGTGAACCATTCGTTCCACAGGTAACCCCATTGGCGGTAGTAGGTGATCGCACCCAGTACCACGCCCCCACCGAGGGCTACGGCCACGAAGGTCCAGACCACGATCATGTTGTCGAGTGGCAGTGAACTGAGCGACAGGCGCCCAAGCAGAAAATTCCAGATTGCGGGACGGTCAGGCATAGTTTGAACCTCGTAGTGCGGATCAGTGCGTCGCCGCATCGTGCGCGGGCGCCGTCATCGATGGGTCACCGGACATGGCGTCGTCGGTGGAGTTGCCGTGCGCGGCATGGCCACCATGGGCGTCGATGGCCATCATCTTGTCCGTGCACATCTGCCCTGGATCGACGCATCGGTTGAGAATGCGGTGGTACAGATCCGCGTCAAAATGAGCGTAGTAGTGCACCGGCTCAGCGCGGCTAGGCTGATTCAGCTGATCGAACGCATGGGTATCCAGATCATCGCCGTCGGCGCGAACCTTGGCCACCCACTGGCTGAAATCCTGCTTGCTCATGCCGTGGAAACGGAAGCGCATGTCAGTGAAGCCGTGGCCGCTGTAGTTGGACGAGAAACCATCGAAATCGCCCGGCTTGTTGATCACCGCGTTCAACACCGTTTGCATGCCGGGCATGGTGTAGATCATCCCCGCCAGCGATGGCACGAAGAACGCATTCATGGTCTCAGTCGAGGTGAGCTTGAAGTGGATCGGCATATCGACGGGAGCAGCCAGCTCGTTGACCGTGGCGATGCCGTACTGCGGATAGAAAAACAGCCACTTCCAGTCCAGCGAGACCACCTCGACCTCCAGCGGCTGGGACCCTGCTGTTACGGGGTGGCCGGCGTCGATGCGGGTGAGTGAGCGATAGGGGTCGAGCTGGTGGGTGCCGATCCAGGTCATCGCGCCAAGCATGATGATGATCAACAGTGGCGCGGCCCAGACCACCAACTCAAGCTTGGTGGAGTGCTCCCACTCGGCGTCATATCTGGCGTTCTTGTTCGTTGCGCGATAGCGCCATGCGATGATGCCGATGGCCATCAGCACCGGCACAATGATCAGTGACATGAGGATCACCGAGGCGATCATCAGGTCACTCTGCTGGCGCGCTACGTCGCCAGCAGGATGAAGCAGTACCAGATTGCAGCCGCTGAGCATGAGTGCCGGCGGCAGCAAAAGCAGGCCTCGTAGACGTTTTACGGACATGAGTAGGCTTGGGGATGGAGAAGAGCGCGCTATCATAATGCCCCGGCAGTCGCGATGACATGCGTCAAATCGTCCACTGGATGATTCGACGAAGCGGGTGCATCCTTATGTTGTACTCGTGACGCCGTTCTCGTCGCATCGACGATTCCATCCGGCCCACGCAAGGCGCTTCATCCTCCCCCGATATGCCGCAAGGCCAGCTCGCCCCCCTACGGAAGCATCATGTCGACCAGTTACGCCCAACCAACCGATCAGTCGCCCTTCAATGCGCCTTCAGCGGAAGCGCCAGCCCATGCGCATGACGTCACGCCTGGAGACATCGCCATCGGTGTGGTGATCGGACGCATTTCCGAGTTTTTTGACTTTTTCGTGTTCGGCCTTGGCTGCGTGCTGGTCTTTCCGAAGGTCTTCTTTCCCTTCGCCAGCGAACTCAGCGGCATTTTCTACTCGTTCACAATCTTCGCGCTGGCCTTCATCGGGCGACCGTTGGGCTCGCTGTTCTTTCTGATGCTGCACCGGGAGTTCGGGCGTGGAACCAAGCTGACCGTCGCGCTGTTTCTGCTCGGCATGACCACGGCGGGCATCGCCTTCCTGCCCGGATACGACTCACTCGGTGTGGCGGCGATCGGGGCGCTGGCCTTGCTGCGCTTCGGTCAGGGCTTTGCGGTCGGCGGCAGCTGGGATGGTCTTGCCTCGCTGCTGGCGCTCAACGCGCCGCGCAACCGTCGCGGCTGGTACGCCATGATTCCACAGCTCGGTGCGCCGATCGGTTTCATCCTGGCTGCGGGTCTGTTCGTCTACCTGTTGCTGAGCCTGACCCCCAGCGAGTTCTTCGCCTGGGGCTGGCGCTACCCGTTCTTTGTGGCGTTCGCCATCAACGTGGTGGCCCTGTTCGCCCGTCTGCGGCTGGTGGTGACACCCGAATACGCAACGATGCTCAAGCTGCGCGAACTCGAGCCTTCGCCGGTGGGCGAGCTGATGCGCACGCAGGGCCGAGCCATCGCGCTGGGCGCGTTTGCGCCACTGGCCAGCTACGCGCTGTTTCATCTGGTCACCATCTTTGCATTGTCCTGGGCGCTGTTGTTCACCAGACAGTCGCCGGCCAGCTTCCTGCTGGTGCAGATCATCGGCGCTGCGATCGCGATTCCGTGCATGTTTTTGTCCGGTCGTATTGCCGATCGCTATGGCCGCCGCATGACGCTGGCGGTATTCGGCGTGCTGATCGCGATCTACAGCGGCTGGACCCCGCTCATGCTGGCCGGCGGTACCGCCGAGGGCTACCTGTTCATCATCGTCGGTTTCGCGCTGCTCGGCTTCTCGCACGCCCAGGCCGCCGGCGCGGTGAATTCGAGCTTCCTCAGCTACTTCCGTTACACCGGTGCACTGGTCACCTCGGATCTTGGCTGGCTGCTTGGCGCGGCCTTTGCGCCGCTGGTGGCGCTGTCGCTGTCGGTCTACCTGGGCGTGGGCTACGTGGGCCTGTACCTGCTCTCGGGCGCCGCAGGCACGCTCGGCGCACTGTGGATCAGTCGCGCCGGCGGCATGCCGAACGACTGAAGCTGAAGGCGGAACGTCGCGGCTCCAGCCAGGGTCTGCACGTGTCGGATGGTGCTCCGTCCGCACGTGCTGCGGGCTTGTGGCCTCACAGGTCTCGCAGACAGGCAACTGCTCGCCACTAAGTGACTGCATGCGCCTGCCTTCGCCCCAACAAGAGCATTCGGTCAGCCGAGGGACTTGCACGCAACATGGCCGCAGTTGCGCGAAGTCAGGCGCCGGGATCAGGCGTGCCATGGAAGCCGGGGTTTCCCCGGTTCAGGTCTGCGGTCAGCGTCATTCGTGCCTGCGCCCTTCGCCAATAGGTCAATCGCAGCGCTCACGAGTCAGGCGCCCGACATTCATTGCGAGTTGCAGCATAACTTCATCCCGGCCACCGGCCGGAGGTCAGACGCCGTTCCACCCATCTTGTTCAAGCCTCAAGCCTCACGCCGCCGCCGCTGCACGCTCACGCTGCGCCCACGGCGGTACGTCCGGCCAGTCGATGGCGGCCGCATCGTTGGCGACTGCTCTGGCGACATCGCGACGGTCGAGGTGGGGTGCGAACAGGTGGATAAACTCCAGCATGTATTCACGCAACACGCTATCCCGGCGCAGCACGATCCAGGTGGTGCAGGCGGGAAACAGGTGATCGGCGGGCAGGGTATGCAGATCGCTGTCGCTGTCCTGCATCGCCATCTCGGCCAGCACGCCCACGCCCAGGCCCGCTCGCACATAAGTCTTGATCAGGTCTGCATCGCCGGCGGTCATGGCGATCTGCGGGGTGAGCTCGAGCGCCTCGAATGCGCGCCGCAGCGACGACCCGGATTTCAATGACGATTCGTAACTGACCAGCGGCAGCTCGGCCAGCTCGGCCAGGCTGGGTGGCTGGTCGCGCAGGGCCAGCGGATGATTGCGTGGGGTTACGATCACCCGTTGCCAGCGATAGGCGGGCAGGGCGATGCCCGAGGCCGGCGGCGCGCCCGCGCTGCTGATGATGGCCATGTCGACCTGGCCCGCTTCGAGCCGGGCCAGTACTTCCGCATCGCGGGTGGGCTGCAGGTGCACGCTGACCTGCGGGTAGCTGGAACTCAGCGCGGCAATGGCGCCGGGCAGGGCGAAGCGCGCCTGGGTATGCGTCGTGGCGATGCGCAATTCGCCGCAGGCCTCGTTGCGCAGGTTGGCGGCAATCGAACGGATATTGGCGGCCTCGGCGAGGATGATGCGGCTGCGCTCGATCACCTGCTGGCCGGCGTGGGTTACCGCATCAAGGCTCTTGCCCTTGCGCACGAACAACTGGAAACCAAGCTCGTCCTCCAGCTGCCGCAGCTGCTTGCTCAGGCCGGGCTGGGTGGCATGCACGCGCTCGGCCGCCAGGGTGATGTTGAGGCCGGAGTCGGCGATGGCAATCAGGTAGCGCAACTGGGCGAGTGTCATGTGGGCTGATCCGTGGTCGGTCGGGGTCGATGGATTGATGTGCGAACGAAATACGGATACATCGCCTTGCACGGGTCGTTCGGTGGTGGCTTGCGGGCGAGTGTGCGGTTGCGAGGTGGCTGGTGGTGACTCAGATTGAATGCAATGATTGGACGTCTATACGGCCAAGCGGCAAGTTTGTCAATGGTTTCATGAGATTGCATCTCATCATGACGCGATGGCATATGCGTGGCGGAATAAATCATTTGTCGTTCGCGGGCCCACTTCGTAGCGTGGTCGAGAACCGATTGGGCAAGTGAAGCAGGTCCGTGTGATGAAGCTCTACCCGTTGTTTGCCGATCTGTCGCGACGTGCCGTGCTGGTGGTAGGTGGTGGCGGCGTGGCCGAACGCAAGATCGCCGCGCTGCTGGAGGCACAGGCCCACGTGACCGTCAATGCGCCCGAGCTGACCCCGCTGCTGCAAGGCTGGGTGAAACAGGGGCGCATTGCCCATCGCAGCGACCCGTTCCAGGACAGCTGGCTGGATCGGGTCTGGCTGGTGGTGGCGGCCACCTCCGATCACGAGCTGAACAGGCGGGTCGCCAGCCAGGGCGAGCTGCGGCGGATCTTCGTCAACGTGGTCGACGATGCGGCGCTGTGCACGTTCCACGTACCGGCGGTGATCGACCGCGCGCCACTGACCATCGCGATCTCCAGCGGCGGCGATGCGCCGATGCTGGCGCGCTTGCTGCGCGAACGGCTGGAAACCCTGCTCGACCATTCGCTGGGTGCGCTGGCCACGCTGGCCGCGAAACTGCGCAAGCGCATTCGCGTGCGCTTTGCGGACATGGCGGCGCGGCGGAGCTTCTACGAAAGCCTGTTCGCCGGTCCGGCGGCGACCTTGCTGCGGCAGGGCCGGCCGGACGAGGCGCTGGCGGCGGCGGAGCGTGCGCTGGCGGCGGCACCGACCGAGTCCTCCGGCTCGGTGGTGCTGGTCGGTGCCGGACCGGGCGATCCGGGCCTGCTGACGCTGCGCGCGCTGCGCGCGCTGAACGAGGCCGACGTGATCCTGCACGATCGCCTGGTCAGTACCGAGGTGCTGGCGCTGGCACGGCGCGATGCCGAGCGGATCGAGGTGGGCAAGCAGGCCGGCCACCATCACACCACCCAGGACGGCATCCACGCGCTGCTGCTCGAACATGCGCGGGCAGGGCGGCGCGTGGTGCGGCTGAAGGGTGGCGATCCGTTCGTGTTCGGCCGCGGCGGGGAGGAGTTGGAGTTCCTGCGCGAGCACGGCATACCCTATGAAGTGGTGCCGGGCATCACGGCGGCGGTGGCCTGCGCCGCTTACGCGGGCGTGCCGTTGACCCATCGCGATCACGCGCAGTCGGTGCGTTTCGTCACGGCGCACTGCCAGTCCTCGCACGACACGCTGGACTGGCAGGCGCTGGCGCAGGAGCGCCAGACCCTGGCCGTCTATATGGGCGTGGGCGAACTGCCCACCTTGCAGACACGCCTGCTCGAACACGGCCGTGTCGCCAGCACACCGTTCGCGCTGATCGAAAACGGCTCGCGGCCGGAACAGCGCGTGGTGACGGGCAGCCTGGCCAACCTGGCCGAGCGCGCCGCTGCTCACGCCGTGCGCTCGCCAGCCTTGCTTATAGTCGGCGAAGTCGCGGCGCTGGCCTCGACCCTGGCGTGGTTCGGCTCGGCGCCACTGGGGGCGCAGGTGCACGGCATCCGGCCGGTTTCGAGCCGGCGTGGCGAGGCGGTTGCCGTGCCCGAGCGCGCCGCCGTGCTCGCGGCAGTCCATCGCGCCATCGGTTGAATTTCACAGGCGACGGCGCACTATGGCCGGCGCCCGTCCTTTTCTGGTTTCAAGGAGCAAGCCATGATCTACGACAACATTCTCGACACCATCGGCAACACGCCGATCGTGAAACTGCACCGGCTGGCGCCGAAGCACACCACGATTTACGTGAAGGTCGAGGCGTTCAACCCGGCCGGGTCGGTCAAGGACCGGCTGGCGCTGGCGATCATCCTCGATGCCGAGAAGCGCGGCACGATCAAGCCCGGCCAGACCGTGGTCGAGGCTACCTCCGGCAATACCGGCGTGGCGCTGGCGGCGGTGTGCGCCGCGCGCGGCTACAAGTTCGTGGCGGTGATGAGCGAAACGTTCTCGGTCGAGCGGCGCAAGCTGATCCGCGCCTACGGCGGCAAGGTGGTACTCACGCCCGGCGCGGCACGCGGTACCGGCATGGTCGAGAGGGCGGCTGAACTGGCGCGCGAGCATGGCTGGTTCCTCGCCGGCCAGTTCGACAATCCCGCCAACCCGGCCTGGCACCGGCAGACCACCGCGCCGGAAATCCTGCGCGACTTCGCCGGTCGCCGGCTGGACTACTTCGTGACCGGCTGGGGCACCGGCGGCACGCTCACCGGCGTGGGCGAGGTGCTCAAGGTGGCGCGCCCGGAAGTGAAGATCATCGCCACCGAGCCGACCGGTGCAGCGTTGCTTTCCGGCAAGGAATGGCAGCCACACAAGATCCAGGGCTGGACGCCGGACTTCGTGCCGGCCGTGTTGAACCCCAAGGTGGTCGACTGCATCGTGCCGGTCGACGACGTGCTTGCGCGTGACACCTCGCGCCAGTTGGCACGCCAGGAGGGTATCTTTGCCGGCCTGTCCTCGGGCGCGACGCTGGCCGCTGCACTGAAAGTGGCCGTCGATGCACCTGACGGCTCGGTGCTGCTGGCGATGCTGCCGGATACGGGGGAGCGCTATTTGTCGACGTTCCTGTTCGAGGACGTCAACGAAGGTTCGGACGAAGTCTGAGCGTGGTCACGGGTCGGTCGCCGGGAGGCGGCGGCCGGTCACGATCGTTTTGCGCGTGTGGCTCCGGGCGCGCGTTTCAACGCACCCGCTTCCCATTCCGCGATCAGCTTCCGGCCGACGCTGGCCAGCGCCTGGATCGCCGGCAGCAGCTCGCGGCCGAGCGGCGTGAGCGCGTACTCAGCCGACGGCGGCGAGGTAGCCAGCACGCGCCGCGTCACCAGCCCGCGCGATTCCAGCTCGCGCAGCCGCGCGCTCAACACACGCGCGGAGATGCGCGGGATGTCGTGGCGCAGTTCGCCGAAGCGGCGTGGCTCGGCGCTGAGGTACCAGATCACGTTCGGTGCCCATGCACCGCGCAGCAGGGTCAGGCTCTCGGTGAGCGGGCAGGCCGGTGGCGGTGCGGCGACCTTGCTCTTGCGTACGGGCAAACCCATGCAGGCATTCCTCCGGACCGTGCCGGTAACTGTGCGGATACCGCATTCTGCACTAACTGGCGGTTACATGGTATCCATCAGTAACCATTGACGACTATGATGCGCGCTTCGCCACGCCGCTGCTGCGGCGGCCGCTGGCGATGTCGGTTCCCGACATTCCCCTCATGGAGAGTTCGCATGAAACTGTATTACCTACCCGGCGCCTGTTCGCTCTCGCCGCACATCGTGGCACTGGAAGCGGGCATTCCCCTGCAGTTGGAAAAAGTCGACGGCAACGCCAAGCGCACCGAAAGCGGCCAGGATTTCTGGCAGGTCAACCCGAAGGGCTACGTGCCGGCGCTGCTGCTGGACAACGGCGAGTTGCTGACCGAGGGCACGGCGATCGTGCAGTACCTGGCCGACCTCAAGCCCGAGAGCGGCCTGGCCCCGGCCAACGGCACGCTGCCGCGCTATCGCCTGCAGGAGAGCCTGGGCTACATCAACTCCGAACTGCACAAGACCTACAGCCCGCTGTTCAACCCGGCCACGCCCGCCGAAGTACGGCAGGAGCGCAAGGACTACCTGCGCAAGCGCTACGCCCCGCTCGATGCCGTGCTGGCGAAGCAGGACTGGCTGCTCGGCGACCACTTCACCGCCGCCGACGCCTACCTGTTCACCGTCACCAACTGGGCCAGTCATGTCGACCTGGACCTGTCCGGATTCCCGGCCCTGCTGGCCTTCCAGAAGCGCGTCGCGGAGCGCCCGAAAGTGCAGGCGGCGATGATCGCGGAGGGGTTGATCGAGTAAGGGCATTGAAAAGGGCGCCGTCCTTGATGGATGGCGCCCTGAAGATTCGTCAGGGTAAGAACGATGACCTTGCGGTTCGCGGGGGATTAACTTCCTCCGTCCCGGTTTTGCGGTCCCGGTTTTGCGTCCGGTTTTGTAGCGGCAGTCCCAGTTTCGCGGCAGTTGTGTGTTTGATCTATGCATGGTGTCGAAACAACCAGTCGACGTATCGGCATGTTCCTTCCAGTCCTGGAAAGAGCGCCACTTGGTTGATGCCGACTCGGTCAAGGGTAATCAAGTGCCTGTTTTTGTCCTTACCGCGAACGCCCTTCATTAGTACTTTTTGCGGTAGCGCTGCGTTCTTGTGAAGATCGACAAACTTCCTCGACTTCTTCGAGTAGGGGTGTGCAGTAAACCAGCCAGCCTGGGCCAGCAGCCGATCATTGTTGATTGCCGGCTTAAAGACCTTTGTGCTTCCTATGGTGAACGGATCCGTTACCTTACTTCTATCGAGAACCATATCCTCAGCAACCTTCAGCATAAAAACAAAGCCGTCTTGAGGCCGCAGATCTGCGGATGCGAACCACAGTGCAACCAGCGGATTTGTGGTCCAATCCAGCAAACGTGTAGCCATTCCAAAGTGCTGGGCGACCACTAATGCATCCCAGTCATCGCCAGCCAAGGCGCTAGGGCTACGCGCAGCACGGCGCCGGAGTTCAGACAGCATTTTTCGCTCAAGATCGACCGTATTCCTTGTTGGTTTGTCGCGGGCAATCTTTGGCAGCAATGGCTGGTTGCAATCTTGACCGCGGAAAAGCAATTGCGACCTCACGCCAAGCTTATCTGCTTGCTCGATCAGCTCAGCCGCGGACTCAACGTATTGAGATGTCATATCTGAGGCTCGCATTGAAGTGAAACGCATTGAGCAGCGCACCGCCTGCAGAACGGTGCCATGGCCGCTTTCAAATGTCCTTTGCCAACCCCTCAGCCAACCCCACATACCCACCCGGCGTCAGCTCCAGCAACCGCTGCTTCGCTTCGTCCGGCAGCGCCAGTCCATCGATGAATGCCCGCATCGAATCCCTGGTGATCCCCTGCCCACGCGTCAGCGCTTTCAACTGCTCATACGGCTCTGGCAGGCCGTAGCGACGCATGACCGTCTGCACGGCTTCGGCCAGCACTTCCCAACTGGCGTCGAGGTCGGCGGCGAGGCGGTCGGTGTTGACGGTGAGTTTGCCCAGGCCCTTGGCCAGCGATTCCAGCGCGACCAGGCCGTGGCCGAAGGCAGTGCCGAGCGCGCGCAGCACGGTGGAGTCGGTGAGGTCGCGCTGCCAGCGGCTGATCGGCAGCTTTTCCGCGAAATGACCAAGCAAGGCGTTGGCGAGGCCGAAGTTGCCTTCGGCGTTCTCGAAGTCGATCGGGTTGACCTTGTGCGGCATGGTGGAGGAGCCGACTTCGCCGGCCTTCAGCGTCTGCTTGAAATAGCCCAGCGAGATGTAGCCCCAGATGTCACGCGCCAGGTCGATCAGGATGATGTTGGCGCGGCGCACCGCATCGCAGTATTCGGCGATGCCGTCGTGTGGCTCGATCTGGGTGGTGTAGGCGTTGTAGCCGAGGCCAAGGTTTTCGACGAATCGCTGCGAGAAGGCGGGCCAGTCCACTTCCGGATAGGTGATTTCGTGGGCGTTGAAGTTGCCGACGGCGCCGTTGATCTTGCCGGAAATTTCCACGGTGAGGAGTTGCTGGCGCTGGCGCTGCAGGCGCGCGGCGACGTTGGCCATTTCCTTGCCCAGGGTGGTGGGCGACGCGGTCTGGCCGTGGGTGCGCGCGAGCATCGGCAGCTTGGCATGGGTGTGGGCCAGGCCGCGCAAGGTGGTGAGGATGCGGTCGAACGCCGGCAACAGCACTTGTTCGCGGGCGTCGCGCAGCATCAGCGCGTAGGACAGGTTGTTGATGTCCTCGCTGGTGCAGGCGAAGTGCACGAACTCCCTGGCCTGGGCCAGGCTGGCGTCGGCGCCGATCTTCTCCTTGATGAAGTATTCGACCGCCTTGACGTCGTGGTTGGTGGTGGCCTCGATCGCCTTGATGCGAATGCCGTCCTCGACGCTGAAATGCGTCGCGATCGCCTTGAGCGTGGCGACCTGGCTGGTGTTGAATGCCGTCAGTTCGACAATTTTCGGGTCGGCAGCCAGCGCCAGCAGCCACTCGATTTCCACCTGCACCCGGCGATGCATCAGGCCGTACTCGCTGAAGATCGGGCGCAGTGTTTCGACCTTGCTGGCGTAGCGGCCGTCCAGCGGAGACAGGGCGGTGAGGGCGTGGTTGGACATCGGCGGGTTCCGGACAGGGCAAACCGGCATTTTACATGCTGACGGCCCCGTTCATGAGGCTTGTCGCCGGCGCGACATGATGCGGCCTATAGTCAGGCGATCTTTACAGCAAGGGACATGGCCATGAGTGGATTCCGCACCGAACACGACAGCATGGGCGAGCTGCAGGTGCCTGCCGAGGCGCTGTACGGCGCGCAAACCCAGCGCGCGATCAACAATTTCCCGATCTCCGGGCTGCATCTGCCGCGCCCGTTCATCCGCGCGCTGGGTCTGATCAAGGCGGCGGCGGCCGAGGTCAATCTGGCGATGGGGCACCTGAAGAAGAACCAGGCCACGGCGATCGGCAAGGCGGCGCTGGCGGTGGCTGAGGGCAACCACGACGCGCAGTTCCCGATTGACATCTTCCAGACCGGCTCGGGTACCAGCAGCAACATGAATGCGAACGAGGTGATCGCGCATCTGGCGGTGAAAGCGGGTGCGAAAGTGCATCCGAACGATCACGTCAATTACGGGCAGAGCTCGAACGACGTGATCCCCACCGCGATCCATGTCAGCGCCACGCTCACCACCAGTGAGCAGCTGCTGCCGGCGTTGAAACATCTGGGGAAGGTGATCGACAAGCGTGCTCGTGAATTGAGGAATACGCCCAAGACCGGCCGCACCCACCTGATGGACGCGATGCCGATCACCTTCGGCCAGGAGCTGTCCGGCTGGTCGGCGCAGATCGGTTCGGCCAGCGAGCGGATCGAGGATGCCTTGAAGCGCATGCGCCGGCTGCCGCTGGGCGGTACCGCGGTAGGCACCGGCATCAATGCCGATCCCGCGTTCGGCCCGGCGGTGGCGGCGCAGCTGAAGAAGCTGACCGGAGTGAAGTTCGAGTCGGCCGAAAACTATTTCGAAGGCATGGCCGCGCAGGACGCGGCGGTGGAGCTGTCCGGCCAGCTGAAGACGCTGGCGGTGGCACTGATGAAGATCGCCAACGATCTGCGCTGGATGAACTCCGGTCCGCTGGCGGGCCTGGGCGAGATTGAACTGCCCGCGCTGCAGCCGGGGTCGTCGATCATGCCGGGCAAGGTGAACCCGGTGATCCCCGAGGCCACCGCGATGGTGGCCGCGCAGGTGATCGGCAACGACGCCTCGATCACCATCGCCGGCCAGTCCGGCAACTTCCAGCTCAACGTGATGCTGCCGCTGATCGCCTATAACCTGCTGCAGTCGATCGGCTTGCTCGCCAACGTGTCACGCCTGCTCGCCGACCAGGCGATCGCAGGCTTCACCGTGAACAAGGCGCGCGTAAATCAGGCGCTGGCGATGAACCCGATCCTGGTCACCGTGCTGAATCCCGTGATTGGCTATGAGCAGGGCGCGGCCACCGCCAAGCAGGCGTACAAGCAGGACCGGCCGATTCTGGACGTGGCGCTGGAAACCACCGGGCTGTCGAAAGATGAGCTGAAAAGGTTGCTCGATCCGCTGGCCCTGACCAGGGGCGGCATCCACGGCGAATAGCTGCAGGCACACCCGACTTGTACGTCATGCGGTTGGCGCCGTGGAGCGTGCGCATGCGCCGGGAAGGCATCATTGGCTGCGCAGGTGTCGGGCAATCCAGACAGCCGACACTGGCTGAATCGGGCACGGGCGATGGACCAGTCGTTGAGCAAGGCCAGTTACGAGTGGCTGGCGTCGCCGCCGCCCCGGCCCTGGGGGTTGGCACGGCACTCGAGGACGGAATCGTCGTTTATTTCCGCGTAGGGACGGAACGCGGCAACCTGCCGGGCCAGGTCGTTCTGGGTGGTTCGCAAGCGGTCGAGGCTGTCGCACATCATCGCGGCATCACTGTGGGACGGCCCTTGGCTGCCCAGCTTGTAGGCCTCGATGTAGTACTGCTGGATCAGGCTGTGCTGGTCGGGTGTCATGATCACCGACTTGCCCGTCAAGCTGAGGTCGCCATCGGGGGTGATGCGGGCATTCGGTTGGCCCGGTGCCCGCACTTCGGCGATCCCGTCATGCAGTCGGATCACGCCGGCCACTTCCACGCTGTCGTGGCTGGGACTGCAGCCAAGCAGCAGGGCGGACATGAGCAATAGCCCGATATGGCGGACCTGGGGCATGTTGATGGTTCCTGGATGCTGAGGCGGAGTGGACGTGGTCAATGGGCCGAGTCGCCTTTGCAGCCCTTGCCTTCATCGGCGCCAAGGATACCGCTGTACGGCTTGAAGGCCGGCAAATCGGTAGCGAGCGCGTTCTGCGCGGCCCTGATCTGGGCGATATCCAGGCAAATCTTGTTCGCCGCTTCGTCAACCTGTTTTGCCTTGGCGTCGACGTGCTTGTCGATCTGGTTGCTGTCGCCGCTGGCGATACTGGCGGCGATGCCCTGGATCGCCGCGCCGGCCACTGCGGCGCCGGCCTTGCCGGTGGCGATGCCGTGTTCGCGTACGGCAAGCGCGGCCTGGGCATAGCGCTTGAGCTGTTCCTGCTGAGCCGGGCTGGTAGTGACGGTTTTGCCGTCGATACGCAGTTCGCCATCGGCGGAGACCACGGCATTGGGCACGCCGCTGACATGCAGGGTGGCGACCTCGTGGTTGACCCGGATGCCGCCATTTGCAATCGAGGTGCCGCCGAAATTGCTCATGTCCGAACCGTTGCTGCAACCGGCCAGCAGTCCGGTGGCCAGCAGTGCGAAGAACAAGTGGCGTGATGACATGGAAACTCTCCGATGCAGCCTTGTGTCGAAGGTTCTGATGAGCGCCCCGAAAGGGGCGCAGGGTAGTAGCCGCTCAAGGAAAAACGGATGGGCCGTGGCGGCCCATCCGTGGCATTGCTCAGCTGTCGTCGCGCCAGCGGCGGAACCAGATGGCGCCGGCGAGCAGGGCGGCTCCTGCCGCCACACCGATCCACAGGTCGGGCGAGCCCAGCAGCTGGTAGGTCGTGCTCAGGTCCAGCACGCTCAGGCCATCGATGTTGGAGACGTTGTGCGGCATGCCGCCAAACAGGCTGCCGGTGCCGGGGAATACGCTGAACAGGCTGCGCTGCACGACGTTGCGCCAGAACCAGGTGGTCGGCAGGTTGAACAGACCCATGATGCCGAACCAGCTGATCAGCAAGCCGGTAGCCACCGGCAAGGCAACCGCCCACAGGAAGGGCTTGTTGCGTGCCCAGGCCGAGCAGAGCAGCAGCCAGCCGACCGCGGGCAGGGCCCACAACACATACAGCGGGGTGTAGCCGATCAGGTTGAACATCACCTTGAAGGGATGCGCCAGTACCAGCAACTGCCACACGTTGACGCCATGGAAGGACAGCGTGATCGCCACGATCAGCAACTGCAGCATGCCGACCACGATGCCCACGACAATGGCGATGACCGGGGCGAGCACGGTGGCACTGACCACCTTGGACAGCACGGTGCTGGCATCGGAGATCGGCAGCGACTTCCAGAACAGGATGCTGCGATCGCGACGATCGTCGTACAGCGCGCCGAGGCAGTAGAAGAACACCACGAAGCCGAGCACCACGATCAGCAAACCCATGGCCGAGTACATCGCGACATCCAGCGCCAGGCCGACCTTGCTCATGTCACCGGCGTCCATCTGGGTGATGACCTGCTTCAGGCCGCCGCTGGCGCCGATGCTGATGCCGTGGCTGGCACCGAGTACCTCGGCGGTGATGATGCCCATGATGTTCAGCAGCAGGAAGATGCCGCCGGTGACGATGGGGGCCCAGAAGAAGCCACCCCGGTGTTCCCAGAACTCGCGTTTGACGAGCCAGTAGAAGGTTTTCATGCGTAGGTTCCCTTCATGGTGGCGACGAACAGGTCGCTGATGGATGGTCGGCGGATCTCGCCCAGTGGTTCCAGTACATCGCGGCCCACGCCGTCGAACAGGAAGATGCTCTTGCCGAACACCTGGCGTTCGTCCAGCGGCTTCAGTCCCCGTGCGGCATCGGCCTTGTCGGCGTTCACCATCACCTCGATGAAGCGCTCGCCGACGGCGTCCATGTCGGCATCCAGCACGATCTTGCCGTCGCGGATGAACATCAGGTCGGTGAGGATGTGCTCCACTTCCTCCACTTGATGCGTCGTCACGATGATCGTCTTGTTCTCGTCGAAGTAGTCTTCCAGCAGGTTCTGGTAGAACTGCTTGCGGTAGAGGATGTCCAGGCCCAGTGTGGGCTCGTCCAGAATCAGCAGCTTGGCGTCGATCGCCATCACCAGGGCCAGGTGCAATTGCACGATCATGCCCTTGGACATCTGCCGCACGCGCTGGCCGGCCTGCAGCTTGGTGCGCGCCAGGAACGCCTCGCACTTGGCGCGATCAAAGCGTGGATGCACGTGGGCGACGAAATCGACCACCTCGCTCACCCGGATCCAGCGCGGCAGCACCGCCACATCGGCGATGAAGCACACCTCGCCCATCAGCTTGTCGCGCTGCTTGCGCGGGTCGAAACCGAGCACGTTGAGCTCGCCGGTGAAATCGGTGAGACCGAGGATCGCCTTCAACGCGGTGGTCTTGCCGGCTCCGTTGGGGCCGATCAGGCCGACGATGCGGCCTGGCTCGATCTGGAAGCTGACATCGTCCAGCGCCAGTGACGACTTGTAATGCTTGCTTAGCCCACTGGCCGTGATCACCGCGCTCATGACTGCTCCTCCTGGTGGGGCCGATCCTTCTCGGCGCGGGCTTCGCGCAGCAGCGTCTTGAGATCCAGACCCAGCCGCTGCAGGCGGGTAAACACGACCGGCCATTCCTCGCGCAGGAAGCGCTCGCGTTCCGATTTCAGCAGCGCCTCACGGGCGCCTTCGATGACGAACATGCCTAAACCCCTCCTTTTTTCCACCAGTTGTTCGTCGACCAGTTCCTGATACGCCTTCGATACGGTCAGCGGGTTGATCTGATATTCCGCTGCTACCTGGCGCACCGACGGCAGCGGGTCGCCTTCGCTCAAGGCGCCGTCCAGGATCATCGCCACCACACGCTGGTGCAGTTGGCGATAGATCGGGACGCTGTCGTTCCAGGTAATGGTCATGTCTTATTCCTTGCTGATACGGCCGAATTTCTTGCCGAACGAATAGTAGGGCATGGCCAGCTGCGACCGGAGCGGGCTGAACTGCTCAGCACTGCTGGCGGCTTGCAGGTGCGAGAGCGACGGGCTGATGGCCAGATCGATCGTGGCGACCTCGTTGAGCAGGGCGGCGGCGCGGCGCTCGACGGCACTGGGGCTGACCCGCACGGCGGGCAGATTGGTGACCTTGATCGTGGAGCTGCCGGTGGCGTTCGGCTGAGGTGCCTGGACGTTGTAGTGCACGGCGCTCAGACTGGCGAAGGTGAACAGGACAGCAGCGGCACTGGCGATGAGTTTTTGCGCTTTCATGACATGTCTCCTTAGTGAGTTCGTGACGTGGTGTTGTAGTTGACTATAACACTAAATTTTAAACCGTCAATAGTCGAGCTGCCATTTCGCAACATGACGGACGGCCTATGCCGGGTTTTGCTGGCGAAGCCGCCTTTAGCAACGCCTGCTGGTGAATGCTGGGGTAGCGGCGCGGGTGAGCCCAGAGGCATGTCTCAGCCATCGCCGATAACAAGCGTCATGGCGCGCGAGTGGCCAGGTGTCGGGCGGGTTCGGTGTTGCTTGGGGTTTCAGCAACGCAAAGACCCACCTTGCGGCGGGCCCTCCATCGGCATCTCGATGAGGCTGTGGCTATTCCTCGCGGGTGTAGACGCGCCTGCCGCCGACCCAGGTCTGCAATACCTGGGTGTTCCAGATGCGGCTCGGCGGGTCCTTGAACAGGTCATGGTCGATCAGGATGAAATCGGCCCATTTGCCTGGCTCCAACGTGCCCAGCGTGTTCTCGGCGTGCTCGGCATAGGCCGCATCCAGGGTGAATGCGCGTAGCGCCTGCAGCAAACTCATGTCCTGCTGCGGATACCAGCCACCGGGCGGCAGACCCTGGTGATCCTCACGCGTGACGGCAGAGTACAGACCGAAGAAGGGGTTGGGCGACTCCACCGGAAAGTCCGAGCCGCCGGCGACGACGGTGCCCTGCTTGAGGAATCGCTGCCAGGCGTAGGCACCCTTGATGCGATCGGGGCCGATGCGTTGCTCGGCCATGTTCATGTCCGAGGTGGCGTGGGTCGGCTGCATCGAGGCGATCAGATGCAGCGGCACGAAGCGGGGAATGTCCTGCAGCGAAACGATCTGCGCATGTTCGACCCGGTTGCGCAGGTCGATGGCCTCGGGATGCGCCTGGTAAGCCTTCGTGTAGCTGTCCAGCACCTCGCGATTGGCGCGGTCGCCGATGGCGTGGATGGCCACCTGGTAGCCCTTGCCGAAGGCCTTGTTGATCTTCGCGGTCATCTCGTCGGGCTGCATGAACAGCAGGCCGCGATTGCGTGGGTCGTCGGAGTAGGGCTTGAGCATCGCGGCACCCCGGCTGCCCAGCGCGCCGTCGGCGAACAGCTTGACCGTGCGCACGCTCAGAAAGTCGTTGCCGTAGCCGATCAGCGGGCCGTGCTTGCTGATCACATCAAAGTCATCGCCGGTGCCGAGGATCATCGCGTAGATGCGTGCGCTGAGTTTGTGCTCATCGGCGTACTGCCGGTATAGCTGATAGTTGGCCAGGTCGATCCCTGCATCGCCGACACCGGTAAGGCCGACGCTGGCCATTTCCGCCAGGGCTGCATCCAGCGCGGCGGCTTTCTGTGCGGTGGTCGGTGCGGGAACCTTGGCATTGACCAGTTCCGTGGCCCCGTCGACGAAGACGCCGGCGGGTGCGCCGCCGGCGTCGCGTTCGATGCGGCCCCCGTGCGGGTCCTGGGTCTGTTGAGTCACGCCGGCCAATCTGATCGCGGCGCTGTTGGCCCAGCCGGCGTGGCCGTCGACGCGGCTCAACCACACCGGTCGATCGGACACCGCCGCGTCCAGCTCCTTCGCGGTCGGGAAACGGCCAAGCTTCCAGATTTCCTGGTTCCAGCCGCCGCCGGTAATCCATTTCGCGTCGGGATGCGTGGCGGCATAGGCTTTTACCTTGGCCAACGCTTCGCCCAGCGACTGCGTGCCGGTGAGATCGACGCGGGTGCGCGCGTAGCCCAGCTCAAGCACGTGGCCGTGTGCGTCGATCAGGCCCGGCAGCAGGGTGTGTCCGTGACCGTCGATGACTCGGGCGTCGCCTGCGCGTTTGTCCAGCTCGGCATTGCTGCCGATGGCTACCACCTTGCCATGATCGACCAGCAGGGCCTGGAAGTGCTGGAGCTTGCCCTGACTGTCCAGCGTATAGCCGTTGACGTCACGAACCAGCAGATCGGTGGCATGGCTGGCTGGCGCAATGGCCAGCAGCAGGCAAAGCAGGGAAATGCGTACGGGCAGATGCATGCGAAGGCGCCTGTGGCTGTTTGAGCCTGCAGTGTGTCCCCGGGAGGCAGGCAATGCCAGTCAGTTTCCGCAAAAAAAAACGGCCCCGCAGGGCCGTTCTTTCGCGTGCAACGTTTAGCCTGACGATCAGGCCGCGTCTGCCAGTTGGGTGGTCAGCCCGGCAAGCGAGGCGCGCGCCGATTTCATGGCTTGCGCCTTCTGCTCGTCGCCCATGGCCAGCCCCTCGGCGCGGACAAACTCCATCTGGGTAATACCGATGAAGCCAAGCACCGAGCGCAGGTAGCTTTCCTGGAAGTCCATCACCGCATACGGACCGTTGTGGTAACTGCCGCCACGGCTGGAGGCGATGATGACCTGCTTGCCGCCGGCCAGCCCTTGTGGGCCGTTGGCTGTGTACTGGAAGGTCTTGCCGGCAACCACTACACGGTCAATCCAGGCCTTGAGCTGGCTGGAGATCGAGAAGTTGTACATCGGCGCACCGATCACCACGATATCCGCCGCCTGGAATTCCTCCAGCATCAGGTTGCCGAGGACGGCTGCCGGGTCGCTGGCGTCGGCCACTGGCGCCCAATGCGGCAGCGGCTGCGCGGCGAGGTCACGGTACTGGACATCAAGGTCGGGTGCCTGGCTCTTGAGCTGGGCTACGATGTCGGCAGTCAGTTGGCGCGACACCGAGTAACCACCCAGCGCGCTGGAATCGAGATGCAAGAGTTTCATGTCGGGTTTCCTGGTCAAGCCGGATGAACGGCGATGAAGTCAGGCTATAAGTGAAACAATGATGCGATAAGTCAGCTAAAATAGGACTTATCGTTCCAATATGGAAACAATAACAATGTTGAGTGGCGCCTTGCAGGATCTCAACGACCTCTATTTCTTTGCCGCTGTGGTCGACAACGGCGGCTTCTCCGCTGCCGGACGGGCCCTGGGGGTGCCGAAATCGCGCCTGAGCAAGCGGGTGGCCCAACTGGAGGAGCGGCTCGGTGTGCGCCTGCTGCAGCGGACCACGCGGCGCTTCGTGGTGACCGAGGTCGGTGAGCGTTTCTACGGTCATTGCCGCGCGGTGCTGGAAGAGGCTCAGGCCGCCCAGGATGCGGTGGACGAATTGCGCGCCGAGCCGCGTGGCATCGTGCGCCTGAGTTGTCCGGTGTCGCTGGCGCAGACGGTGGTGGCCCACCTGTTGCCGGATTTCCTCGCGCTCTATCCGAAGATGCAGGTGCGCCTGATGTCAGGCAATCGTCGGGTCGACGTGATCGGTGAAGGCTACGATCTGGCGATCCGTGTGCGCAGCAAGCTCGATACCGATGCCAACCTGGTCATTCGCAGTTTTGGACAGGCAACCACCACCCTGGTGGCCAGCCCCACGCTGCTGAACGCACTGGGGCGCCCGACGACCCCGGCTGAGCTGGCCAAATTGCCGGCACTGTCGATGCGCGAGCACGAAGGCGCCCAGGTGTGGGAGCTCATCGATGCGCAGGGCAGCCAGGTCAATATCGAGGTGCAGGCGCGGCTGATCACCGGTGACTTCACGGTGCTGCTGGAGTCGGCACGGCGCGGACTTGGCGTGGCCTTGTTACCCGAATTCGTCTGCGCGCCGGCGATTGCCACGGGCGAGCTCGAAGTGGTGCTGCCGGACTGGAGCGTGCCCGAAGGCATCATGCACTTTGTCTACCCCAGCCGTCGCGGCATGCTTCCGGGCGTGCGTGCATTGGTCGATTTCCTGGCCGAGCGGTTGCCGGCAACCACCTTGCTGAAGCACGAGCAATGCAAGCGCCGGCCGCTGGATGAATTGCCCGTTTCTTGATGCGCGTGGCGCAGATGATGCGCTACGCTGGACACTTTATGGACATCCAAACGGCCGAACGATGATGATCGAAACCAAGCTCCCCAAAGTCGGCACCACCATCTTCAGCGTGATGAGCCAGCTGGCGCTGGAGCACAAGGCGGTGAACCTGGGGCAGGGCTTTCCCGATTTCGAGCCGCCGCAGGGGCTGCGCGATGCGCTGAGCCGAGCCATGAACGATGGTCGCAACCAGTACGCGCCCATGCACGGCACCGTCGCGCTGCGCGAGCAGATCGCAATCAAGACCGAGCGTCTATACGGCCGCAAGCTGAATGTCGACACCGACATCACGGTGACCCCCGGCGCCACCGAGGCGATTTTTTCGGCCATTGCCGCGTTGGTCCGCGCAGGCGAGGAAGTGATCGTGTTCGATCCGGCCTATGACTGCTATGAGCCGGCGATCGAGCTGCAGGGTGCCCGCGCGGTGCACATTCCGCTGAGCCTGCCGACGTTCGCGATCGACTGGCAGCGTGTGCGCGATGCGCTGACGCCGAAAACCCGCATGATCCTGATCAACAGTCCGCACAACCCGTCCGGCGCTGTGCTGTCGGCGGCTGACCTGGACGAGCTGGCGGCGATCGTGCGTGACACGGAGATCGTGGTGTTGTCCGATGAGGTGTACGAGCACATTGTTTATGACGGCGCACAGCACGAGAGCGTGCTGCGTCATCCGGAACTGGCCGAGCGCAGCATCGTGATCTCCTCGTTCGGCAAGACCTGTCACTGCACCGGCTGGAAGGTCGGTTATGCGGTGGCGCCGGCGGCGCTGTCGGCCGAGTTCCGCAAGGTGCATCAATACCTCACCTTCTGCACCTTCCACCCGGCGCAGGCGGCGTTTGCCGATTTCCTGGCCAGCGATCCCGCCCATTATCTGGAGCTGCCGGCGTTCTACCAGCCCAAGCGCGACCGCTTTCGTGCCCTGCTGCAACCCTCCCGTTTCAAGCTGCTCGATGTACCTGGCGGGTATTTCCAGCTGGTCGACTATACGGCCATCAGCGACGAGGACGACCTCAGCTTCAGTCGCTGGCTGGTGCAGCATGGCGGCGTGGCGGCTGTCCCCCTGACGCCTTTTTATGAGAAAGCACCGGGTGCGCGACTTTTGCGCCTTTGTTTCGCCAAGAGTGACGCCACCATGAACGCGGCCGCGGAGCGGTTATGCAAACTGTGAACCTGCAGCCGTTGAGGGTTTCGCTGGTGCAGGGCGCCACGCGCTGGCACGACGCGCCGGCCAATCGCGACTATTACGCCGGCCTGGTGCGCCAGGTGGAGGGCAGCGACCTGATTGTCCTGCCGGAGACCTTCCTTTCGGGTTTCAGCAATGACACCCGTAGCGCCGCAGAGGGCATGGACGGTGAAGGCGTGGCCTGGTTGCTGGCACTGGCGGTCGAGGTCGGCGCGGTGCTCTGCGGCAGCCTGGCCATCCGGGAAGGGGATACGGTGTACAACCGCCTGTTCTGGGCTCGCCCCGATGGCAGCTTTGCCCAGTACGACAAGCGTCACCTGTTCCGCATGGCCGGCGAGCACACCCGCTACGGTAGCGGTAACCAGCGCCTGATCGTGGAGCTGAAAGGCTGGCGGATCCTGCCGCAGGTCTGCTACGACCTGCGCTTCCCGGTATGGCTGCGCAACCGCCGACTGGCCACCGTGCAAGGCGGCATGGATTACGACCTGGCCCTGTTTGTGGCCAACTGGCCGGCGCCGCGTCGGCAACCCTGGCGCACTTTGCTGCGTGCGCGTGCAATCGAGAACCTCAGCTATGTGATCGGGGTAAACCGGGTTGGCGTGGACGGCAACGAGCTGGCGTACGCCGGCGACAGCGCGGTGATCGATCCGCTGGGCGAGCCGCTGATTGAATGTGGCGCCCAAGAGCAGGTAGCAACTGTCATCATGGATCCGCTAGCGTTGCTGGCGCACCGCGAACGATTTCCGGCGTGGATGGATGCCGATGAATTTTCACTCGACCCAAATGGGTAGGCAATTCGTGATCGGGGGAGGTGTGTCCCCTGCCGGGGGTTGGATGCGTTGCATCGTGGGCTGACTTGTCCAGCGCCTGGATTGGGCGGATGGGCAAGTATTTCCTTTGAATTCGTCGCGATGCGGGCAGGGCCCGGTTTGGCCGCGCCTCTCACGCCTGTTGGCTGGCATGAATGCACGCAAGCTGCATCGGCTTGGCCATGCTGATCGGCCTGGTGCTGCTGTCAGCGGGCAACTGCTGCATGCGGACAATGGCCGGAAAGGGTCCCGTCCGTGGCCGAGGACGCGGCGCGATTGCAGCAGCAGGCGGGGATCGTGGTGAACAAGGCGGTGGGCGTCGGCGTCATCCCGCTCGACGCCTCGGTGCATGCGGAGGGCGCGCTGATGGAGATCAACAAGTTGAACGCTTCCATGCGTCAGCTCATCGTGACCTCGTCCGACCCTGCGACCTTGCAGTCGATGTTTGCCGAACATCTGGATGCCGAGCAGGTAGTCGCTCACGACAGCAGCCTGGTTCGATTCGCGCGGCAGCATCTGCTGCTCGCGCGCAAAGAGCTTGATCTCGCTGAAAAAGTTTTGATGTATGGAAAGAAATGGCACGACATCAAGCCATATGTCGAGCTCCCTGACGGATTCTCGCCGAAGTGGTCGAGCGAAGTGGCGGCGATGAGTGACGCATTGAATTCGGGCGATATGCAGAAAATCGAAGCAGCGAATCTTCAGCTCGATAACATCAAGGAGGGCGGTGAGGTCGTCGAAAAGGCCAGCCGCATCGTCGCGGGCCTGTCGCCGTCTGATCGCGTGAAGGCCTCGCCTTATCTTGCCATCATCGATGACGCCGTCGCGCATGGCTCGCTGGACAAGGCGAGGCCCGCCCTGGCCATGCTTTCAGCGGTGGAGCAACAGGCTCCACTGAGTTATTCGCTGTACCTGTTGTCGCTCCCGGGAGAGCAGTCACTGGTGGTCAAGCAGGATCCTCATGACGCCTCGGTCAATGATCGTCCAGCCCACCGACGAGCACGGTGCTCCGGTTCCCGTTGCCATCCACGACAGTGAACTGAACAAGGATATGGACGCCAGGCGTCTCGGCATCGAGGTCGGTGCATACACGTACGAGCCGATCCGGTTGCAGCGGCAATCCAGTAACGGTTTGCTGCTGGTGGGCAAGGAGACCGCTGGCACGGTAGCCACCGAGTTTGCCCCGCCGGTGCTGGACGGACGAAATTCCAGTTGGTGACTGGCTGAGATTCGGGGCGGTCCGGGCTGCTCGTGCCGACTCCATGCGTTTGGCACGCAACGTCCCTGAAAGCACAAAAAAAAGCCGCCCTGGGGCGGCTTTTTTTTGCTGGTGAGCTACCACCAATCACAGGATCGTCAGCGCCGCTTCCGGGGGGCGGCCGATGACGGCCTTGCCGTTTGCAACCACGATCGGTCGTTCGATGAGCCTGGGATGCGCAGCCATTGCGGCGATCAGTGCGTTGTCGTCGAGCACAGGGTTTGCCAGCCCGAGCGTCAGATACTCCGGTTCACCCGTGCGCAACAGGTTGCGTGCGTCCATGCCCAGCTGCTTCAGTAGCACGGTCAGTTCGGCCGTGTTCGGCGGGGTGTCGAGGTAGTGGATTACCTCCACCGTTTCGCCACGCTGCTCAAGCAATGCGAGCGTGGCCCGCGACTTGGAGCAACGGGTGTTGTGGTAGATGCGTATCACCAATCAACCCCTCTGCTCACGCCGAGCCGAGGCTCAGCGATTGCCCGAACTGTTGCCACCCCGACCCGGCGGTCGCCCGCCGCCATGGCCCTGGGGACGGCTGCCTCCGGGTGCACGGTTGCCACCCTGACCTTGCGGTCGGCCACCCCCTGCTTGCGGCCGGTTACCACCGTGCCCCTGACCTTGGTTCGGACCACGCCCGGCACCTTGACCTTGCGGACGCGCCTGGTTGCCTGGCGCGCGATTGCCCGATGCCGGTCCCTGACCTTGTGGCCGGCCGGCATGTGCGGGGCGCCCGCCGGGAGCACGATTGCCCGAGCCGGCGTTACGCGCATCGCCACTGAAACCGGTATACGGGCTGCCTGGGCCGCGCCCCTCAGCCGCGCCTGCGCGCGCACCAAACGGCTTGCCGCCCGCCGGACGCCGATTGCCGGTGGCTGCGCCAGCCTGACCGCGCGGGCCACCGGTGCGCGCTACACCATCACGGTTTTCGCCAGCGAACCAGGTGCGTACTGACGGCAGTTCCTGACCGGGTGCGACGCGACGACCCTTGTCGCCACGGTTGGCACCTGCCGCACCGCGTTCGGGGCGTGCCACGTTGCCGTTGACCTCGCGGCCATCGCGACGTACCGGCGGCTTGCGACCGCGGGTGGGTTCCTCGCGGATACGGTCGTAGGCACGCAGTTCGCGAGCCTCGTCCTGCCCGCCGGTCCAGGCGGTGCCGGCGCCGCGCTCCGGGCGGTATTCCGTGACATTGCGATTGGCGCGACGCTGATGCAGTACCGGACTCAGGGTGAGCGCAGGTTGCGCGGCACCGAGGCCGGTGGTCTGCCGCAACTGCTTGACGCTTTCGGCATCCAGCGCCTCGCATTCCCCGCGACGCAGGTTGCGCGGCAGTTCGATCTTGCCGTAACGGATGCGTTTGAGACGGCTGACCAGAAAGCCTTGTGAGTCCCACAGACGGCGTACTTCGCGATTGCGGCCTTCGCGGATCACCACGCGGAACCAGCTATGGCTGCCGCCGCGGTTGATCACCGCGATTTCGTCGAAGCGGGCGGGGCCGTCATCCAGCTCCACGCCTGCTTTGAGGCGTTCAATGATCTCGTCGGGCACCTCGCCGTGCACGCGGCACAGGTATTCACGTTCGAGACCGCTCTTGGGGTGCATCAGGCCATTGGCCAGTTCACCGTCGGTGGTCAGCAGCAGCAGGCCGGTGGTGTTGATGTCCAGACGGCCCACGGCGACCCAGCGGGCACCCTTCAGGCGCGGTAATTGTTCAAATACGGTGGGCCGGCCTTCCGGGTCATCGCGGGTGGTCAGCACGCCTTCGGGCTTGTGATAGATCAGCACTTCGGTTTCGTCGCGACTGTCAGTGGCGACGACGAACTGCTTGCCGTCCATGACCACGCGATCGCCAGCCTTCACGCTCATGCCGATCTCGGCTGGCGCGCCATTGAGTTCGACGTCGCCGGACTGGATGCGCTGCTCCAGCATGCGGCGCGAGCCGAGGCCGGCGTTGGCCAGCACCTTGTGCAGGCGCTCTTCCAGGGTGGGGCCTTCGGCATCGGTGCGCGGTTCGCGCTTCAGGGATAAAACGGATTTCTGCGGCGCAGTCATGCGCGGTACTCCTCGGTATCTTGCTCAGCGGCGTCGGGATCGACATCCGCAGCGGGGTTCGCTGCCTCATCGGCAGTGGTCGTCGGGATCGCGTCGAGTGGGCTCGGTTCGGAGCCAGTCTCGTCGGACTCGGGTGAAGTGGCGGGCGCCTCGTTGGTGCCTGCCATGATGTCGGTGTCTTGCGCATCGGCGGCGTCCGCGGATGCGTGGTGTTCGGGTGTGGTCTGGTGGTCACTGGCATCAGCCAGCCCGTCGTCCTCGTCCGGGTCGATCGGCAGGTCCCGCACGATGCGCGCGGGCAGGGGGTCCGGCTCGAAGCGCAACTGCGGATCTTCCATATCGCGTATTTCCGAAAGCGGTGGCAGCTGGTCCAGCGATTTCAGGTTGAAGTAGTCGAGAAACGCTCGCGTGGTACCGAACAGGGCCGGCCTGCCGGGTACGTCGCGGTGGCCGACCACGCGGATCCACTCGCGCTCTTCCATCGTCTTGATGATGTTGGATGACACCACCACGCCGCGAATCTGCTCGATTTCGGGGCGGGTGATGGGTTGCCGGTAGGCAATCAGCGCCAGCGTTTCCAGCAGGGCGCGCGAATAGCGGCTGGGGCGCTCGGTCCACATCCGCGAGATCCACGGGTGGACTTCCTGGCGCACCTGATAGCGGAACCCGGAGGCCACTTCCTTAAGTTCAACGCCGCGGCCATCACAGTCGCTGGCCAGCGCTTCCAGCGCCCTGGCGATCAGCTCATGGCTCACTTCATCGGCATCGCCGAACAGATCGCCGAGCTGATGTACGGTCATCGGCTGGGTGGAGGCCAGCAAGGCGGCCTCGACAATGGGTTTGAGTTGCTCGATCTGCATAGCCTTGGGTCGGATGCCGATTCAGTAAGGGTCGTTCATTTGCCGGACGACTCGATCAATGCCGATTCGCCAGCCTTTAGTTCTTCCGCCGTCCGCTCGGCGTATTCGTCGGAGTGGGCCGCTTTCGCCCTCACATAGATCGGCGCCAGCGTCTGCTCCTGCACAATTTCCACCAGCATTTCCTTGGCCAGCTCCAGCAGGGCCAGAAAGGTCACCACGACGCCCTGGCGACCCTCGGTCGGGTCGAACAGACTCTCGAAGCGACTGAATTCCTTGTCGTCCAGCTTGCTCAGCAAGTCACCCATGCGCTGCCGCACGCTGAGCGCTTCGCGCTTGATCGCGTGATGCCCGAACATTTCGGCCCGGTGCATCACGTCCTTCAGCGCCAGCAGCAGTTCGGTCAGCTCCAGCGGCGGCGGCAACTTGATCACATTGCGCTCACCCACCTCGGCGTGCACCACCACGCTGTCGCGTTCGATACGGGGGAGGGCTTCAATGTCCTCCGCGGCTCGCTTGAACCGCTCGTATTCCTGCAATCGCCGTACCAGTTCGGCACGGGGATCCTCTTCCAGGCCTTCCTCTGCCGGTGGCCGTGGCAGCAGCAGCCGCGATTTGATCTCGGCCAGGATCGCGGCCATCAACAGGTATTCGGCGGCCAGCTCCAGCCGCATCACATCGCGCATCAACTCGATGTAGGTCATGTACTGCCGGGTGACCTCGGCGACCGGGATATCCAGGATGTCCAGGTTCTGCCGGCGGATCAGGTACAGCAGCAGGTCCAACGGCCCTTCGAACGATTCCAGGATGACTTCCAGTGCATCCGGCGGAATGTACAGATCCTGCGGCATCTGCAGCATCGGCTCGCCACGCACGATAGCCAGCGGCATTTCCTGCTGCTGCGGCAACGAGGCGAATGCACCCCGCGCTGCGGTGACCACGGCGGCTGGCTCGACGACTGGCTCAGTGCTCATCAATACATGTCATGGGCCGCCTTCGGCGGCTGGCAGTGCGTTCAACATCGTCGGGGTCATTCAACCTTGCAGGCACAACATGAATGTCCGTGCTCGAACGCGGCGGTGAAGCGGCGTTCCGGGGGTACTGCGTTTTGCACATCTTCAAGCCGTGGCGCGGTGGCGCCGACGTCGCAACCGGTTTGATGAAGACACGCGATGGCGCTTCGGTCAGACGGGTTGCTGGCGACCATTGCACGCCAGGTCCGGGTTGTCAGCCTCGGGAGCGGCGCAAGTCAGTAAGGTCGCGAAGATCGACGCTGCTGACTGTTCACTGGTCGGTTTGAGAGCTTCGACGCAGAGCATGGCCTGTCGGGCAGGGTCCCCATGCGTCCGCTAGTGCAAGCAGATTAGCGGCTAGCTGACGGCAAGTCCAGCAGCGTGGCCATTTGACGAGCCCGGTACCGCAGGACTGATCTGCGGGCCTTCGTGTTTTGTTTGGCTGTCCATTTCCCGCCGTTGGTGGTGCAGGCACAATAGTGGATCGGAACCATTGAATGGATATAGGACAGGTCGAGGCGCGGCAAGTGACTGAATGTGACGATATGCGGCAGGGCCTCTCCCGACGTGACGCCATGCAGGCAGGAGTGGAGCTGAAGCCCTGACCGAATATAGTGTGACGCAGTCGACATTTTCAGTTTCCCAAGCCATGGTTTTCAATTCACGCGCCAGGGTCGTCATTGCCGTCCAAGCGCGCCATGGCGCCATATTGCTGGCATCCGATCCCGCAGCGAGACCTTGGTGGCAGGGATGGCACGGCGATTGCTTCATGTTAATCGAGCCTCGCAGACCATCCGGCGCGCAAGCGATCGCGTGCCGGATGGATGCAGCGGAAAAGCCCTGCGGAACCCGCGAAAGGATCCGCGGAACATTTCAGGTTGATGTTGGATAGCGCGTCGTTGCCTGTGGGCAGACGCCAGCAAATGGACGGTACGACTGATGGCGATCGAAAAAAATGGACAAGATGGCAGCGTGCCGGAGAAGTTGCGTCCTGCGCGCATGCAAATCGAAACGACGGTACTGATGAGCCGGCATGGTGAGTCACATCCGACGGAGTTGGTCGATATCTCGGCCACCGGGGCGTTGCTGCGCAGGCCGCTGGGCTGGACCGGCGATGCGGGACAGAGCTGGGTGCTGGACATGATCTTCGGACACAACCTGCATATCCATCTGGAAGCCGTCGTTGCCCGAGTGTCCGATCACCACATCGGTTTTTCGTACAGCCGCATTCCCGAGGACAAACAGGTCCCGCTGTGGAATCTTCTTGGCGGTTACGCCGACATTCTTGAGTACTGGAAGGACGGCTGAGTTGCCTGTTACTCCTGCTCAAGAAAACGCCCGCATCTGCGGGCGTTTTCTTGAGCAGGAGCGTGAGAGGGTCAGGCGGAGGCTTTCTTCTCGTCGCGCAGTTCACGGCGAAGAATCTTGCCGACGTTGCTCTTGGGCAGCTCGCTGCGGAACTCGATCAGCTTTGGCCGCTTGTAGCCGGTCAGCTTGTCGCGACAGAACTCCCTCAGCTCGTCCTCGCCGAGGTTGGGGTCCTTGCGCACCACGAACAACTTGACGACTTCGCCGGAGTGTTCGTCAGGAATACCCACGGCGGCGACCTCGAGCACGCCGGGGTGCTCCATCACCGCATCCTCCACTTCGTTCGGATACACATTGAATCCGGACACCAGGATCATGTCCTTCTTGCGGTCGACGATGTAGAAGTAGCCGTTTTCGTCCATCCTGGCGATGTCGCCGGTGTGCAGCCATCCATTGGATTCGAGCACCTTGGCGGTCTCGTCGGGCCGCTGCCAGTATCCCTTCATCACCTGCGGGCCTTGCACCATCAGTTCGCCGACTTCGCCCATCGGCAACGGTTTGCCGTCCTCGGACCAGATCGCCACCACGGTGGAGGGCAGCGGCAGGCCGATCGAGCCGTTGTATTGCTTCAGATCCAGCGGGTTGATGCACACGGCGGGAGAGGTTTCGGTCAGGCCGTAGGCCTCGGCCAGGGTGCAGCCGGTGACCTTTTTCCAGCGTTCAGCCACGGCGCGCTGCACGGCCATGCCGCCACCCAGGGACAAGTGCAGGCGGGAGAAATCAAGCTCGGCGAAACCCGGCGTGTTCAGCAAGCCGTTGAACAACGTGTTGACGCCAGTCAAGGCGGTAAAACCGGACTGCTTCAGTTCCTTGACGAAGCCGGGCATGTCGCGCGGGTTGGTGATCAACCAGTTGAGTCCGCCGAGGCGGGTGAACACCAGCCCGTTCGCCGTCAATGAAAAGATGTGATACAGCGGCAGCGCGGTGATGATCACTTCCTCGCCGGGCTTGGTATTGGTGCCGATCCAGGCATCCGACTGCAGCATGTTCGCCACCATGTTGCCGTGGCTCAGCATCGCGCCCTTGGCCACGCCGGTGGTGCCGCCGGTGTATTGCAGGAAGGCAACATCGTCATGACACAGCGTTACCGGCGGCAGCTGATGCCGGGCGCCACGGGCCAGCGCTTCACGGAAGCGTACGGCCTGCGGCAGGTTGAATGCAGGCACCATCTTCTTGACGTGCTTGATCACGAAATTGATCAACGGACCTTTCGGGAAACCCAGCAGATCGCCGAGACCGGTGGTGATGACATGCTGCACCGAGGTTTCGTCGAGCACCTGCTGCAGGGTCGCGGCGAAATTGTCGAGCACCACGATCGCCTTTGCACCGGCATCCTCCAGCTGATGCTTCAACTCGCGCGCGGTGTACATCGGGTTGGTGTTGACCACCACCAGGCCGGCACGCAATGCACCAAATAGCGCAATCGGATACTGCAGCACGTTCGGCATCATGATCGCGATGCGGTCGCCCTTGCCGAGATGGAGCACGCCGGTGAGGTAGCCAGCGAACTGACGACTCATCTCGTCAACTTCGCCGTAGCTGAGCTTGCGTCCAAAATTGGCAAATGCGGGTCTGTCGCGGAACCGCTCAAACGCCTCGTCCAGAACCGCCGGCACCGAAGCATACGAGTTGACGTCGATCTGCTCGGGCACGCCAGCCGGGTAGTGGGCCAGCCACGGACGTTCATTGCTCATGCTTGGGTTCCCTGTTTTTATCGTGGATCATGATCGACAGTTAAGAAGGCGCAGTCGCGCAGCACGCGCTACTTCACGGCTCATTTGAGCATACGCCCGCGTATAGCGGCAAGCCGCAATGCAACGAGTGCTCCACATGATTTCTGCGAAAAAAATCGCGCCTCTGCTGATCGTACCCGTGCTGTTCGCTGTCGGCCTTGCAGGCTGCCGCAGCACGCCAGATGAAGTGCAGGTGCGCAACGCGATCGGCGCGATTGCCGCTGCTGCCAGGGAGGGTGCTGCAAGGGATCTGGCGGCACCCCTCAGCGACGATTTCGACGGCAATGGTGGCGAGCTGGATCGTCGTTCGCTGGGAAACATGGTGCGGCTGCTGTCGCTGCGCGGCGAACATGTGGGCGTGATCATGGGCCGGTCACGATCGAGCGTCGCGGTAAAAGGATGCTGGCCAGTTTTACGGTCACGCTCACCAGTGGCGGAAACATGTTGCCTGATCAGTTGGGCATGTATGACGTCGAGTCTGCATGGCGCAGGGAGGACGGTCGTTGGCGCTGCCATAAGGCGAGCTGGAAGCACGCGATGTGACGCGCGATAAAAAAAGCCCCGGAAACCGGGGCGTTCTTCGTTTCAGCAAGGGCTCAGGCCACCTTCTTGCTGGCCAGCTGACGCAGTACGTACTGCAGGATGCCGCCGTGGCGGAAGAACAGGCGCTCCTTCGGCGTCAACAGCATCACGTTCACGGTGAACTGCTTCTTGCTTCCGTCAGCAGCAGTGGCGGTGACCGTGGCTTCCTTCGAGTTGCCATGGTCGAGGCCGGTGATGTCGAGGCTTTCGCTGCCCGTCAGGCCAAGCGACTTCGCGCTTTCACCGTGCTTGAAGGTGCACGGCAGCACGCCCATGCCGACCAGGTTGGAGCGATGGATACGCTCGAAGCTCTCGGCGATGACAGCCTTGACGCCCAGCAGCAGGGTACCCTTGGCCGCCCAGTCGCGTGACGAACCGGTGCCGTATTCCTTGCCGGCCAGCACCACCAGCGGGGTGCCACTGGCCTTGTACTTCATGGCGGCGTCATAGATGGCCATCTGTTCGCCCGACGGGATGTGCCGGGTATAACCGCCCTCGACGTTGTCCAACATCAGATTCTTGATGCGGATGTTGGCGAACGTGCCGCGCACCATCACATCGTCGTTGCCGCGACGCGAGCCGAAGGAGTTGAAGTTCTTCGGCTCCACGCCCTTGCTGATCAGGAACGCGCCCGCCGGGCTGTCCTTCTTGATCGAGCCGGCTGGCGAAATGTGGTCGGTGGTAATCGAGTCGCCAAACAGCCCCAGTACGCTGGCGCCATGGATGTCCTCGATCTGGCCCGGCTCGGCGGTCATGCCATCGAAGTAGGGCGGGTTCTTGATATAGGTGGAGTCGTCCCACTTGAACAGTGCGCCGTCCGGCGAAGCGATCTGGTTCCAGCGGCTGTCGCCCTTGAACACGTCGGCATAGTTCTTCTCGAACATGGCCGGGTTGATCGCGCCAGCAATGGTGTCGGAGATTTCCTTGTTGCTGGGCCAGATGTCCTTCAGGAACACCGGCTGCCCGTCGCTGCCGATACCCAGCGGCTCGGTGGTCAGGTCGATGTCGAGGGTGCCGGCCAGTGCGTAGGCGACGACCAGCGGCGGCGAGGCCAGGTAATTCATCTTCACTTCCGGATGCACGCGGCCCTCGAAATTGCGGTTGCCCGAGAGCACGGATGCCACCGCCAGATCGCCCTCACCGATGGCTTGGCTGATCTCGACCGGCAGCGGGCCCGAGTTGCCGATACAGGTGGTGCAGCCGTAGCCAACGATGTAGAAGCCGATTTTCTCGAGCTCCTCCAGCAGGCCGGTCTTCTTCAGGTAGTCGCTGACCACCAGCGAGCCCGGTCCGATCGAGGTCTTCACCCACGGCTTGGCCTTGAGTCCGCGCGCGGCGGCCTTCTTGGCGACCAGGCCGGCGCCCAGCATCACCGCCGGGTTGGAGGTGTTGGTGCACGAGGTGATGGCGGCAATCACCACCGAGCCGTCGTTGACGCTGAAGGTCTCGCCATCCCTCTCGACCTGCACGCCACCATTGGTGATGGCATTGGCTACGTTGCCGATGGCCGTGGCACCGCCTTCGCTGGCGAAGTTGTCAGCGGCACTGCTTTTCGGCTTGCGATTGGCCGTGAGCGCACCGATCGCGTCGTGGAAGCTTTTCTGCACGGCTTCGAGCAGCACGCGATCCTGCGGGCGCTTGGGGCCGGCCAGTGACGGGCGCACATCGGCCAGGTCGAGCTCCATCGTGGTGGTGAAGGTCGGCTCCACCGAGTTTTCGTCATGCCACATGCCCTGTGCCTTGGCATACGCCTCGACCAGCTTGATCTGCTCTGCGCTGCGGCCGGACAGCTGCATGTAGTTCAGCGCTTCCTGATCGATCGGAAAGATGCCGCAGGTGGCGCCGTATTCCGGCGCCATGTTGGCGATCGTGGCGCGATCAGCCAACGGCAGGTGCTTGAGGCCGTCGCCGAAGAACTCGACAAACTTGCCGACCACGCCGAGCTTGCGCAGCATCTGGGTGACGGTGAGCACCAGATCGGTGGCGGTGACGCCTTCGGGCAGCTTGCCCTTGAGCTTGAAGCCCACGACTTGCGGAATCAGCATCGACGACGGCTGGCCCAGCATCGCGGCCTCGGCTTCGATGCCGCCCACGCCCCAGCCCAGCACGCCGATACCATTGATCATCGTGGTGTGCGAATCGGTTCCGAACACGGTATCCGGATAGGCCCAGCTCTGGCCGTCCTTTTCACTGGTGAAGACCACGCGTGCCAGATGCTCCAGGTTCACCTGGTGCACGATGCCGGTGCGCGGCGGCACCACCTTGAAGTTGTTGAACGCCTTCTGGCCCCAGCGCAGGAACGAGTAGCGCTCCTGGTTGCGCTCGAACTCGATTTTGACATTCTGTTCCAGCGCACTTTCCGAACCGTAGACATCGACCTGCACCGAGTGGTCGATAACCAGCTCCGCCGGTGCCAGCGGATTGATCTGGGTGGCGTCACCGCCGAGCTTCACCACCGCATCGCGCATCGCAGCCAGGTCGACCACGCAGGGCACGCCGGTGAAATCCTGCAGCACCACGCGCGCCGGCATGAAGGCGATCTCGGTTTCCGATTCGGCCTTGGCATCCCACTGAGCGATGGCCTCGATTTCCTTCGAGGTCACGTCCACGCCGTCTTCATGGCGCAGCAGGTTTTCCAGCAGGATCTTCAGCGAGAACGGCAGCCGCTTCAGGTCGAAACGCTGGCCCAGCTTGGTCAGGCTGGCAAAGGCATAGCTCTTGCCGTTGACTTCGAGGGTGTCGCGTACGGAAAAAGTGTCTTTCATGGGAGAGCTCCTGGCTGAATCCTGCGGCTGGGATGGATGAACGTTGGCGATGGGTGGTCGCCGGCCCGGCAAAAACGCAATTATCGCTTAAATGCAGCAAGGGAGGCATGCGGGACGCCTCGAAACGAGAGCGTGGCCGCCTTCCGAGGTGCGGTGGCGGTTAGACTGCGCGGGTGCCGTTGGCCCGACTTCGCCAGACAGCATGCCCTCGATCCCCAACGCATACAAACGCCTTTGATGACATGCAGCATTCGATGATTTCGATGACCCTCGCCGCCGTTTCGCTGCGCGACCTGACCCTTGTGCAGGCGGTGCAGCGCCATGGCAGTTTCAACCGCGCGGCGCGAGCGATGCACATCAGCCCGTCCGGTTTGTCTCATCAGGTGCAAAAGGTGGAATTGGCGCTGGGTTCGCCGCTGTTTGAGCGTGGCGGCAGGCGCATTGTGCCGACCGCGGGAGGTCAGCGGCTACTGCAGCAGATCGATGCCGTGCTTGCCTCGGCCGAGCATCTGCAGCAGCTTGCCCGCGCTGGCGACGTCGCCTTTGGCGGCGAGCTTCGCCTGGGCGTGCCGGCCTCGCTGGGGCCGTATTTGCTGCCGCATCTGATCGCGCCATTCCCGCAATATTTTCCGGGTGTCCGGCTGGGCATCTCCGAGGGCAAGCCGCGCGGCTTGTTGCGTCGCCTGCAGGAGGGCGAACTCGACGCCGTACTGGCACCATCCGCACCCGATGTCAGCGGGATTGCCAGGCGCGCGCTGTTCGCCGAGCCATGGGAGTTGATGCTGCGCGCGGATCATGCGCTGGCCGGGCAGGCCAGCATCGCGCTGGATCAGCTCAGTCCGGCCGAGGCCACGCTCATGGCGGAAAGCCATGCCGATGGCCTCGAATGCGAGGGCGGTGAGCACGGTCACGTGCAGGATGTCAGCCTGGAAAGTCTGGCCGCGCTGGTCAGCCTGCGCGGCGGCTATGCCCTGGTGCCCGCGCTGGCCCATGAGCGACTGGCCTCCATGCCGAATATCGTGCTGGCCAAACTCAAAGGGCAGGCGCTCGGGCGGGAGATTGCCCTGTACTGGCGCGACGCTACGCCGCGGCACGACGATTTGCAGGCCTTCGCCGAGCTGCTGCGCAAGCTGGCTCGGCAGCGGCCGGGCTTGCGCGTGATGGGCGCCAAGTCGAAACCGGCATCAGCCTGACCAGATAGCAGAAGGCCGCCTCGCGGCGGCCTTCTGCTCAAGCGTGAGCCAACGCGGCTCAACCCTTGCGCGAAGCCTGCTTGCGATCGTTTTCGGTCAGGTGCTTCTTGCGCAGGCGGATTTCCTTCGGGGTGATCTCGACCAGCTCATCGTCCTCGATGAATTCCAGCGCCTGCTCCAGCGAGAACTTGATCGCGGGCGACAGCTGGATCGCGTCGTCCTTGCCCGAGGCACGCATGTTGGTCAGCGGCTTGCCCTTGATGACGTTGACCGTGAGGTCGTTGTCCTTGGCGTGGATACCGACCAGCTGGCCCTCATATACTTCGTCGCCTTCAGCGGCGAACAGCTTGCCGCGATCCTGCAGCGGCCCGAGCGAATACGCCGGCGTGGCGCCGGTGGCGTTCGAGATCATCACGCCGTTCTGGCGCTTGGCAATCGCGCCGTCGGCTTTCGGGCCGTAATGGTCGAACACGTGGAACAGCAAGCCGCTGCCCTGGGTCAGGGTGCGGAACTCGGTCTGGAAGCCGATCAGGCCACGCGCCGGGATTTCATAGTCCAGCCGCACGCGGCCCTTGCCGTCCGGCTCCATGTTCTTGAGCGCGCCCTTGCGCATGCCAAGACGCTCCATCACGCCGCCCTGGTGTACTTCCTCGACATCCACCACCAACTGCTCGATCGGCTCCTGCTTCTGGCCGTCGATTTCCTTGATGATCACTTCCGGGCGCGACACGGCCAGCTCGTAGCCTTCGCGACGCATGTTCTCGATCAGCACGGACAGGTGCAATTCGCCACGACCGGAGACGGTGAACTTGTCCGGGTCGGAGCCTTCCTCCACTTTCAGTGCCACGTTGTGCAGGGTCTCGCGCTCGAGCCGCTCGCGGATCTGACGGCTGGTGATGAACTTGCCGCCACTCTTGTCCTTGTTGCCGGCAAACGGCGAGTTGTTGACCTGGAAGGTCATGCTGATGGTGGGCTCGTCGACGGTCAGCGGCTCCAGCGCTTCCGGCGTGTCCAGCGCGCACACGGTATCGGAGATGCTCAGATCCTGGATGCCGGAGATGGCGACGATATCGCCGGCCTCGGCTTCCTCGACTTCGCGACGCTCCAGGCCCATGAAGCCCAGCACCTGCAGCACCTTGCCCTGGCGTTTCTTGCCGTGGCGGTCGACGATCGACACCGCCATGTTGGTACGCACCTTGCCGCGCTGGATGCGGCCGATGCCGATCAGGCCAACGTAGCTGTTGTAGTCAAGCTGGCTGATGCGCATCTGGAACGGGCCGACCGGGTCCACCTCCGGCGGCGACACGTGCTTCATGATCGCTTCGTACAGCGGGGTCATGTCGCCTTCGCGGGCAGTGTCTTCCAGGCTGGCGTAACCGTGCAGTGCCGAGGCGTAGACGATCGGGAAGTCGAGCTGCTCGTTGGTACCGCCCAGACGGTCGAACAGGTCGAACACTTGATCGATCACCCAGTCCGGACGCGCGCCCGGACGGTCGATCTTGTTCACCACCACGATCGGCTTGAAGCCCATGTCGAACGCTTTCTGCGTCACGAAGCGGGTCTGCGGCATCGGGCCGTCCATCGCGTCGACCAGGATCAGCACCGAGTCGACCATCGACAGCACGCGCTCGACCTCGCCACCGAAGTCGGCATGGCCCGGGGTATCGACGATGTTGATCCGGTTGCCGTTCCAGGTGATTGCGGTGTTCTTGGCCAGGATCGTGATGCCACGCTCCTTTTCCTGGTCGTTCGAGTCCATCACACGCTCGGTCAGCACCGTTCGCTCGGCCAGCGTGCCGGACTGCTTCAGCAAGCAGTCGACGAGGGTGGTCTTGCCGTGATCGACGTGGGCGACGATGGCGATGTTGCGGAGATTTTCAATGGACATGGAAAGCACTCGGGTGGCGCTTGCAGCCACCACGTGGGTTATCAGAGGGATTAACCTGCGGATTATACGTCTTTATGTGACAACTTGCTGCGTTGTCGCGTTACGGTTCGGCGGGGGAATCCGGCGGCCTCGGCGCGGGTGATCCGCCTGTCCACGAACCAGCCACGGTTCGCCAGTCACCTGTCGGCTTTGCGATGATTCCCGCGGAACGCCAGTGTGGCAGCATGGACGCTTGGCGTCAGTGCGTGCGAGGGGAGATATGTCGGGTTCGAACGGGCAACATACGAGGTGGACTCGATCACGCCGCTGGCATTTGGCAAGCGTAGGGCCAGGGTACGCGGCGCTGCTCAGACAGCAAGTTTTTCCTCATCGTGGCCGGGTTGCCAAAACCTGCAGGGGCGAATGTTCCCGGGTCGAACTGCCTGCCACCATGTGGAATTTTTCATGCTGACCGCTGGCGTCATTGCCTTCGCGGCATTGTGCTGGCTTGGTCTGTTTTTCGCGGTGGCCCTGCTCGGTGAGCGGCGGCCGCATATTTTCGAGAAGCGCTGGTCGGTGATATACGCCTTGTCGCTCGCGATCCACTGTACCTCGTGGACGTTCTACGGCACCGTCACCCAGGCCAGTCGCTCCGGCTGGTGGCTGCCGCCGACATTTGTCGGCGCAATCCTGTTCTATGTGTTCGGTTTGAAATTCCTGCGTCGTCTGGTGACGCTGGTACGTGAGTACAACGCCGGTTCGCTGGCGGACCTCATTGCGGTGAGGTTGGGACGCCACCCCGGGTTGGCAGCTCTTGTCACCGCCGTGGTCGTGATCGGCATCGTGCCGTATATCGCCTTGCAGCTGAAAGCCGTGGCCATGAGTTATGAGGTGCTGAGCCAGGGCCGGTCGGCCGATTCCGCTCCCTGGCAGGACAGCGCGCTATACGTGGCACTGATGATGGCATTGTTCGCGATGCTGTTTGGCACGCGGCGTGCCTCGACCATGGCGCACAATCGCGGCTTGGTGCTGGCGGTGGCGTTTGAATCACTGTTCAAGCTCGGTGCGATGCTGGCGCTCGGCACCCTGTTGTTCTCGGCATGGCCGGCCAGCCTGCCGACCGTCGTGCCGAAAGTGCCGGACAGCGGTGGATTCCCGGCGTTGATCCTGCTGGGTGCGCTGGCGATGTTCACCCTTCCGCACCAGTTTTACGTCGGTATGGTGGAGTGTCGCGATGATCGCCATTTGCGGACAGCTCGCTGGCTGTTTCCGTTGTATCTGTTGCTGATTGCGCTACCGGTGCTGCCTCTGGCGCGAATGGGTGATGCGCTGTTGGGATCCAGCGGCGTGTCGTCCGACATGTATGTGCTGGCGCTGCCGCTGGCTTATGGCGATCACGGATTGGCCCTGCTGGCATTTCTGGGAGGTTTGAGTGCAGCCACCAGCATGGTGGTGATTGCCACACTGACCTTGAGCTTGATGGTGGTCAACCACTTCATCGCACCATTACGCGTGCGCGCGGGTTGGGGCCGCAGTGAGCGCGGTGACCTGCGTGGCGAGCTGTTGAACCATCGTCGCGTGGCCATCTTGTTCGTCGTGCTGCTGGCCTGGGTCTATAGTCGCGAACTGGCCGGCAACGCCGCCCTGGCAGACATCGGGTCCATCTCGTTTTCCGCGCTGGCAGGCCTGACGCCGGCGTTGCTGGTGGCCGTGTATAGGCCGCAATGGGGTGCGCGCGCCGTCATTGCTGGATTGTCGGCCGGCACCTTGGCCTGGTTCTACGCGGTCCTTCCCGCTTTGCTGCCTTCGGCTGCTGGCTGGTTGCACAGCGGCCCGTTCGGACTGCGCTGGCTGGCACCGGATAGTATGCTGGGCTTGGACAACTGGAATCGCCTGGGGCGCGCCGTGGCGGTGAGCCTGTTGGTGAACATCTTTTCGATGTTGATGGTGGCTGGGTCGAAGTACGGGCGGGCAGTGCGTGCGGTGAGCATGGGCCATGTCGGGGCCATCGAGTTGCGCGCGCTGGCGGCGCGATTCCTGCCGTCGGACCGGGTCGAGCAGCTGTTCGACTCCGTGCCAATGGAAGGGCCATCCGGCAGTGCACGGGTCGCTGAACTGGAACACGAGCTGGCCGCGGTGATTGGTCCTGCGTCGGCGCGACTGCTGTTGGAGGTAGTGCACCGGCAGGGCCACGATGACCTCGACACCGTGGTCGCCATTGTCGGTGAAGCCGCCCAGGACCTCAATTTCAATCAGCGCGTACTCGGCGCTGCGCTGGAGAACATGAGTCAGGGCATCTGTGTGGTGGATGCTCAACTGCATCTGGTGGCATGGAACCGTCGCTACATCACCCTGTTCGATTATCCCGAGGATCTGCTGCAGGTGGGTCGTCCGGTTGCCGATCTGACCCGCTACAACATCCAGCACGGAATGATCGGCGCAGGTGATATCGAGCAGCGCGTCCAGCGCCGGCTTACCCATATGCGCGCGGGCACAAGGCATTTGTCTGAACGGCGCTTTCCCGACGGCACCATCGTCGAGATCCGTGGCAACCCGATGCCTGGCGGCGGCTTCGTGGCCACCTTCACCGATGTCACAGCGTTTCGCCAGTCGGAATTCTCGCTCAAGCGCATCAACGAAACGCTGGAGTTACGGGTGGAGGAGCGTACGCGTGCGCTCAAGGCCGCTTCAGCTGAAGCTCAGCGTGCCAATCAGACCAAGAGCCGCTTTCTCGCCGCTGTCACCCACGATCTCATGCAGCCATTGCATGCGGCTCAGCTGTTTGCCCATTCGCTTGTCGAGCGTGGTGCGGACGAGGCAACCACGCAGAATCTCAGTGGTGCGCTGAGTGCTACCGAGGGGCTTTTGATCGGCTTGCTGGATATCGCGCGGCTGGAAGGTGGCCGGCTTCATGCTCAGCCGCGACCGTTTGCGCTGGCCGAGGTCATCGATCCGCTGGCCGCCGAATTTGGCGCTCTGGCGCGCGACCGGGATGTGCGATTGGATGTGGTTGGAAGTTGCAGTTGGGTGCTGTCCGACCCGCAGCTGTTGCGGCGCGTACTGCAGAATTTCCTGTCCAATGGATTGCGCTATGCCGAACACGGGCGCGTTCTGCTGGGCGTGCGGCATCGTGGGAATCGTCTGCGGGTGGAGGTCTGGGACACTGGGCAGGGTATTGCCGAGGATGAGCATCAAGTGATCTTTCAGGAGTTCTGCCGCGGCCCGGCTGCTGGCGGACAGGGGCTCGGGTTGGGCCTGTCGATCGCGCAGCGCATGGCCGAACTGCTTGATCACCCCATCGGCCTGCGCTCATGGCCCGGGCGCGGCAGCGTGTTTCATATTGATATACCGATAGCGCCAGCGGCGCCATGCATTGCGGCGAGTGGAACTGCTCGACCACCCATTCCGGTGGGTCGCGCATTGCTGCTCGACAACGAGCCGGCGGCTCTGTTGGCGTTGAGTACCCTGCTCAGCGGTTGGGGTTGGGTCGTACATGCCGCGCGCACTATCGAGCAGGCGATGGTCGTGCCGTGGCGGCCGGATCTGCATATCCTCGACTACCATCTCGATGGTGGGCTCACCGGCCTGGATGCCTGGCAGCAATTGCGTGCGATCCATGTTGACGTGCCGGTCATCATGTTGACGGCGGATCGTGGTGGGGAGTTGCGTCAGCGTTTGTTGAACGAGGGGGGTGTCGTGTTGCACAAGCCCTTGAAGCCGTTGGCGTTGCGGCAGGTGTTGCAGCGGGTGACGATCGCCGGTGACGGAGCGTGACGGAGCGTGACGGTGCTGCTGGCGAGGTGGCCCGTTCACACAAAATCTGGGAAACCCTCCGGCATGTCCGGGCAAGATGAAACAGGACCTCTGCGCGGACCGCCGTGAGCGGCATGTCGCCTGGAATGGCGGCTCAGTCCATTTTGCCGGGCTCCCCGAGGTCAAGCGATCGCAACAACAAGCCTGCTTGCGTGCGATTTCTCACCTTCAATTTTTTGAAAAGCGCGGTGACGTGCGTTTTTACCGTTCGCTCCTGGATCGACAGGCGGTCGGCTATTTGCTTGTTGAGAAGGCCTTCACCAATCAAGGCGAGCACGCGTGACTGTTGTTCGGTGAGGCGCGCAAGGCGGCGCGCGAGGCTGGCATCCGCTGGGTCTGGCGCCAGGGATGCTACGGCCTCGGCGAGGCCCGGCGGGATCCAAGTCTTGCAGTCGAGCACGCTGTTGATGGCCTGGCGTATTTCATCGGGGCTGGCACTCTTGGGCATGAACCCGGCTGCCCCGTAATCAAGGACCCGACGCACGATATGGGGCTCGTCATGGGCCGATATCACCAGAATCGCGATCCCTGGGTACTGTCCGCGCAAGGTGGCCAGGCCCGATAAGCCACGACTGCCGGGCATGTGCAGATCGAGCAACACCAGATCAATATCTTGCTCGGCAGCCAGCGCCTCCAGCACGCCAGTCAAATCAGCGGCTTCATGGATGCCGCATTCGGGCAGGGTCTGACTGACGGCCAGGCACAAGGCGGCACGGAACAAGGGATGGTCGTCGGCAATCAAAAGGCAGGTCATGTCGCAGAACTTAGCTGGCAGCATGGGTTTCGTCGAGTTGCAACTCCACGACCGCCCTGTGGGCCGATCGCAACTGCGCGATTTCTTGTGCCGCGAGCGGGCCCGGCGCCAAGCTGCCTGGCAGGGGAAGGGTCCTGGTTGCCAGGTCCTTTCGAGCAGGTCGGCTGCTGTCTCGTGCTTCGGCAGGGTATGCACACGCTGCGCAGCAGTTCAAAACATGATGTGGTAGACGCTTTGAAGTTGTCTTGATGGTTGCTGAAAAATATTACGTGTGATATTGGCGGCACGTGTTGCAGGCTACTTAGCGGTTTCCATGCAATGGCTTGTCGGGTGAGATGTGGACCCCACGTCGTATTTGCAGACAGCACAAGACGGACGTCGGGTTGAACGCCTGACGGTCACGGGGACCAAGCGCAAGTCTGATCGCTGCGCGAGGAGTCAAGCGCCATTGATGCTCAAGGCCATCGTGAAGTGCCAGGTGTGAGCGTCCGGCGACGCTACCGCGCCTTCATCAGCTACAGCCACAGTGATGCGCCGGTGGCCTCCAGGCTTCACCGCAGCCTGGAGGCCTACCGTGTCCCGAGGGCTTTGCGGGTGACGGCGGGTGAGTTCGGTCCGGTACCGGAGCGCCTGCATCCGATTTTTAGAGATCGCGAGGAATTGGCCACCGCCGGCGCGCTCGGTGGACGCCTGCAGGGCGCGCTGGCGGAGGCCGATGCGCTGCTGGTGATTTGTTCACCGGAGGCGGCGCGTTCGCGCTGGGTCAACGAAGAAGTACTTGCCTTCAAACGCCTTGGCCGCAGCGATCGCATCTATTGTCTGATCGTTGCCGGGGAGCCAAATGCAGGTGACGCCCGCGAGTGCTTCCCTCCAGCGCTGCGCTTTGAAATCGAGTCCGATGGCGAGCTCGGTCAGCGACCCGCCGAACCCATTGCTGCCGATATCCGACCCGGCAAGGATGGCAGAACCCTCGCCCGGCTCAAGCTGGTTGCCGGCCTGCTGGGAACCGATCTCGACAATCTGCGCAGACAGGACGCGCAGCGGCGGCACCGCAGCCTGTTGCTGGCGATGGTCGCTGCACTGGCCGGAATGGCGCTGGCGCTGGGTCTGGCAACCGCTGCCTGGCGTGCCCGCAACGATGCCCAGCGCCGTCAGCTGCAGGCCGAGGATTTGCTCGGATACATGCTCGATGATCTGCGGCAGAAACTTGACAGCAATAGCCGGGTCGACTCGCTCGACAGCGTCAGCGACAAGGTCACGGAATATTTCGCCAGCCTCGATCCGCGGGATCTCAACGATGCGGTCCTTCGGGCAACAGTCGCAGGCGCTGACGCAGATTGGCCAGGTTCGACTTCGGCAGGGGCGCTACCCCGCGAAGCGTTGGCCAGCTTCAACGGTGCCTATGAGCGCAGCAAAGCATTGGCGGGGCGGCATCCAGACAATGGGGACCGCCTGTTCGATCGTGGTCAGGCCGAATACTGGGTGGGATTCGTCTATTGGCAAAGCCGCTACCTGGAGCGTGTGCAGAAGTGGCTCACCCGCTATCGGGATACCTGCCGGGAAGTGTATGCGCTCGACTCCAAGCGCATCGAATGGCAGCACGAGCTGGCTTATGGATACGGGCAATCTTGCGGTGCTCGAGATCGAGCGGGGCAAGCTGCAAAGTGCCCGTGAGGGCATTTTGCGCTCGCTTGGCATGCTGGAGGCGCTGCTGGCCAAGACGCCCGACGATCCGCAACTGCTCTCGGAAGTCGTCGATCAGATGTCCTGGCTAGGCAATGTCGAAGAGCTGTCCGGCCACCTTCGGCAAGCGGAGGTGTTGCTTGCCACCAAGGGGGAGCCTTGGCGCGACTAGCCGCCGCGTGGCCAATCGAACTGGAATGGCAGTCGCAATGGTCGATTGCCGAGGCGATGCAGTCGGGGCTGTTGCTGGTGCAGGGCCGCTACGCGGAAGCTGACACGGTTGCCACGGGCGCGGCACGCGCATGCAATCGCTCACGGCGCATGACCCGGACAACAAGAATTGGAGCGAGACCTACCTGCACGCGTTGGAACTGCGTGCCGCAGCGCGCCTCGGCGCGGGCAAGCTGGCGTTGGCCAGCGACAATCTTGTCCTGGCCCAGCCGCTGGTGGATGCCTTCACGCGGGTCGCAAGCTCAAATCGTGAAGCGCTCCGCGATGTTCTCGAAACACTCACCCTGCGCGTTGCTCTGGCATGGCGCATGGGGGATCACGCGACGGCGCTTCGTGCGGCCCATGCGTTGCAGGCGATTTACCCGGGCCAGGTGGCGCCGGACCCTCCTGAGGGAATCGGTCGCAACGGTCTGAGCGAAGTGGTAGTCGACATGGTCGCAGCGGATGCCGGCCGGCCGGCCAGCCGATGCGCAGGCCCATTACGCCGCCGCACGCCTTGCCTTGACGCCCTTGGCGCACCACTCCAGTTACTGGCGTGTGCTCGATCCCTGGGTGCGCCTGTCGCTGCTTACCGGTGACACCGATGAAGCCGCCAGGGTACAGAAGCAACTGGCTGACTTCGGCTATCTCCCGTTGATGCCTTGACTCGCCGTCGCGGAGGCTGCCGCGTCGAATCGTGCCGACGCGCAAGCGAGACAACGCACCTCTGAGGAGGTTCCACCACCACACCACCACCACCAGCACATAAGGAGAGACTCCATGAACAAGGTAATGATTGCAGCGGCGATCGTGACTTGGTCCGCAGCGGGTTGTGCCGTTGCACAGGGCAATCCGATCACCCATCTCAACGTCCACGACCACGCGTCCACCGGCTCGGACGGTTACACCGATGTTGCCGCCTGCGACGCGACATACAGCTACAAATATTCTGGCGGAAGTGGCAAGGGCGGCGACGTGACCTTCACCAATCGCGGTCCGGAAAGCGTCGTGCTCAAGCTGGATAACGCGACACCCAGTGACCGGCGCTACACATTGAACAACGTCACCTTCCCGATCGATCCCCACAAACAGCTTTCGTGGCACGGCAGCGCGCCCACCAACGGCGAGATTGGTGACGCAAATGACGTCGTGCAAACGGCCAGCTACAAAGTCCTGGTGAACGATACGACCGCCGGCTGCACCGTCCCGTGCGACCCGCTGATCATCAACCGGTAGCGGTGGGCTGCGTCCGGGCCGCAGAACCACGCGCGCAGACCAGGATGGAGGATCCCTGGTCTTGCGCGGACTGCTCGTGTGAGCCGCCGCCCGGCGTCCGTCGCCGCCTGCGCCTTCAACACCATCCGGCCTGACGGCATCGCCGTCACGCAGCTTCGTGAAGAATACGGTGAGGTGTGCCTGCACCATGGATGGCTTGATCGAATGGAAAGGTCGCCGTCGATCAGTCGGCCGCTGACCCTGGCGTGGGCTGGAGTCAAGCATGGGTCCGCGTGACATGCGCGCGAGCAAGGACGCCGTGGTGGCTGGAATTTTCTGCAACGATGGGCGGTGTGCCTGCGATCGTGGCGGTCTGATGCACCCAGCCGGCATTTCCACGGTGCAGTTTTTAGTGGCACCGTAATCGGTCATGCTGCCGGTTGGTGCCGTCGGCCCGGCGGGAAAGGAATGCATCATGCGCGATGTGGACTATGGCGAGGTACGCGTCACCGAGCACCGGGGACACGACGATTTGCTGAGTGCGGGACTGGGGTTGGCTGGTTTGATCGGTGCGCCGATTCCACTGTCCGACCCGCTGCAGCCCACCGCGGAGGAATTGCGCCGCAGGGCGATCCAGGTGAGTTGGCAGGGCATCGCCGATCTCGGACCGTTAGGCGGTTACGGCAGCGTTTACGGTCTCGTGCCGGATATGCCGGGGCGTGAATACCAGGCCTTTGCACGAATCCCCGGCGCGAACTCGCCGCATCGCGTGCTGCTGCAGCTGCCGGACAACTTCGACCGGAAAAAGCGCTGCCTGGTGGTTACGGCGTCGTCAGGCTCGCGCGGCATCTACGGTGCCATCGCGCTGGCTGGTGCCTGGGGCCTGCCACGTGGTTGTGCCGTGGCTTACACCGACAAGGGCACCGGTGCCGGCTACTACGACTACGCAGACAACAGCGGCGTCGCCCTGGATGGCCGCCGGGCGCACCGCGGCGGGGCGGCGCTGGAGTTTCAGCCGATGCCTGCCGCGGCAACAGCCGGCATCGCGATCAAGCACATGCATTCTGGCGACAACCCGGAGGCGGATTGGGGGCGGCATGTGATCCAGGCGGCACAGTTCGGGCTTGCGATGCTCGATCGTGCGTATCCGGGGGAGGCGCCGTTCACCCCGCAAAACACCCGGATCATTGCCACCGGCACGTCCAACGGCGGCGGCGCGGTGCTGCAAGCGGCGGGGCTGGACCACGAAGGCTTCTTCGCCGGCGTGGTAGCGCTGGAGCCAAATGTCCATGCGGTCGAGGGTGGCCGCCCGCTGTACGACTATGCCACCGAGGCGGCGATCTGGCTGCCGTGCGCGTTGAGCAGCGAGCGCTTCGCCGCTGTGCCTTTGGCACGTGCTCCGAACGGTCAACCGCCGGCGGCCTGGCGAGTGCGCTGTGCCAGCCTGCGCGCCAAGGGCAAGTTGAACGGCAACACGCTACCGGAGCAGGCAGAACAGGCCTACTAGTACCTGCATCATCGCGGCTGGAGCGATGACGCCATGGCTACCGCCGCCAGTACGACGGCGTTCGATATGTGGCGGGTGATCACGGCGGGTTATGCCTCTTCCTATCTGCGTAGTCATGCGTGGGACATGCCGTGTGATTTTCACTACGCCGCGATCGGCGCAGGCGTGCTGCCCGGGGTGACTGATCCGCTGGCCCGCGCCTCGTGGTGGGCGGACGCGTCGGGCATTCCCCCTGATAATGGCGTGGGCCTGTTTGGCGGCGTCAACGTCTCGACTGATCCGACCCTGTTGGGCAACGAGTCTCTGCGCGCCTTGTGGGCCGGCGACGATCACCTATCCCAGGCCCTGCATGCCTCGGTGGCCGCCACCGCCGTGAAGTTGCCGCGTGACGACCTGCCGCTGTGGGTGCTGCATGGGGCCAGCGACGGGTTGCTGCCGACTGCCTTCAGCTCCGAGCCTTATGTGGCCTGGTTGCGCGAACAGGGTCGCCAGCCGATCTACTGGCAGGTGCCGCACGCGCAGCATTTCGACGCGTTTCTGGCCTTGCCCGGATTCGGCGACTGGCACGTGCCGCTGCTGCCCTACGGCTATGTGGCGCTCGATCGGCTATGGGCGCATCTGTATCAGGGCGTCGCGTGGCCTGTTGACCTGGCCACGCCGGCAGCCCGGCCCCGTGGGCCGGGAGCGCTGGAAGCCTCTTCGCTCGATCTCCCCTAGAAACCCGGTGCGTAGGCCCCATGTGTGCGGCAGAGCCTGCGCCGTCAGCGGCGCTGGGTTATTCTTTGCGGTTCCATGACCGTGCCGCCGCACGGCGCCGCTTTCGAAATCAAGGATTTGCGATGACCATCCATGTCACCTTCACCACCAACCGCGGCCCGATTCGCCTGCGCCTGCATGAAGACAAGGCGCCGGTGACGGTGGCCAACTTCGTGAACCTGGCCAGACGCGGCTACTACGACGGCTTGTCGTTCCACCGCGTGATCGCCGATTTCATGGTCCAGGGTGGTTGCCCCGAGGGCAGCGGCCGCGGCGGCCCGGGCTACAAGTTCGAGGACGAATTCAACCCGTCGCTGCGTCACGACAAGCCGGGTGTGCTGTCGATGGCCAATGCCGGTCCGCGCACCAATGGCAGCCAGTTCTTCATCACCCATGGTCCGACGCCGTGGCTGGATGGCAAGCACAGCGTGTTCGGTGAAGTGGTCGACGCCGCTGACATGGACGTGGTCAACACGATCCAGCAGGGCGATACGATCGAGAAGGTCACCGTCGACGGCGATGTGGATGCACTGCTGGCAGCGCAGTCCGAGCGCGTCAAGGACTGGAACGACGTGCTCGACCAGCACGGCTGATTTTTCTGCACGGATCAACATGAAAAAGCCACCGGCTTGCTGCCGGCGGCTTTTTCATGGGCTTTTTGCTCAGTTCCTGGTTTGCGTGGCTAGAATGACGTGCGTCATCAGCCGCCCGGGCCTTGCTCGTGTCGGGCCGAGAGGGAATCCATGCGCTGTCGCTTGTTCTTGCGAACGACGCAGCCGATGCCCGCGTAGGGTCTGTTGGTGGCCCTTTTCGCAGTGACTCGCGCGTGACCACTTCGCTGTGCCGCGAGACGCTGCCTTGCAGTCGCGTGATAAAATCGTCGCCTTTGTTTCCTCCCCCCAGCGTGAGATATCCATGCCCAAGCTCGCCCAGCGTGTCGGCCGTGCCAAGCCCAGCGCGATCATGGTGATTGCCGAAAAGGCGAAGCAGCTCAAGGCTGCCGGCCGCGACATCATCAGTTTCTCGATTGGTGTCCCGAATTTCCTGCCGGGTGAGCATGTCTACGCCGCCGCCCGCGAGTCGCTGTTGCACGATTCCGGCCAGTACGGCAGCAACCGCGGTGCTGATGCCTTGCTGGATGCGTTCCTCAAGCACATCGAGGCACTCGGTTTCAGCGGTTACACGCGGATGAACCTGTCGATCGGCATTGGCGCCAAGCAGGTGTTGTACAACCTGGCCGAGGCCTTGCTGGACGAGGGCGAGGAGATCTGTTTTGCAGCGCCGTACTGGACGACTTATCAAGATATCGCCGATATCGTCGGGGCGCGGGCAAAGGTCATGCATTGCGGGCCGGAGCAGAACTACAAGCTGACCCCGAGCCAGCTCGACGCGGCTCTGGCGAGCAAGCCGAAGGTGTTCCTGTTCAACAACCCGTCCAACCCGACCGGCATGGTCTATACGGGCGAGGAAATTGCCGCGCTGGCCGAGGTGCTGGTCAGGTATCCGGACACCTGGATCATCACCGACGACATCTACAACTCGATGGTGTTCGGCGGCATCGGATACCACAATTTCGTGTTCGCCCGGCCGGAGTTGCGCGAGCGCCTGATTTTTGTCGACTCGCTGTCCAAGACCTATGGCATGCCGGGCTGGCGCGTGGGGCTGATTGCTGGCCCGGAGTCGATCGCCAAGGCGTTGACCACACTCAACTCCAATCACATCACCAGCCTGCCGGAAGTGATCACCGCCGCCGCGGTGGCCGCGTTCGGTGGCCCGCAGGATGTACCCCAGGCCAAGTGCGCGGAGTTCGCCGGCAAGCGCGACATCGTGGTGGCCGCGCTCAGCGCGATTCCTGGCGTGGTTTGCCCGCGGCCGCAGGGTGCGTTCTACGCCTTCCCGGATATTTCAGTGGCGTTCGGCAAGAGCCACCACGGTGTGAGCATCAACAACGATGTGGAATTCTGCGCCGCGTTGCTGGAAGCAACCGGCGTCGCCTGCGTCCCGGGTTCGGCCTTCGGTGAGCCGCGAGCCATGCGCATTTCCTATACCTGCCCGACCGCGCAGCTCGCGCCGGGTCTGGCGCGTATTACCGAGTTCTTCAATGAGCTGACCTGAATAACCCACCTGTAGGAGCGCACCCTGTGCGCGATGCCGTCGATGCCGGAAAGGCTCGCGCACAGGGTGCGCTCCTACGTGAATTGAATACCCAAGAAGGAGTCAACGTCCATGCAAGCCCCCGTTCGAGTTGCCGTTACCGGCGCCGCTGGCCAGATCGGCTATGCCTTGCTGTTCCGTATTGCCGCTGGCGACATGCTGGGCCCGGATCAGCCGGTAATCCTGCACCTGCTGGAAATCACCCCGGCCCTGCCGGCGCTGCAGGGCGTGGTGATGGAGCTCAATGACTGCGCGTTCCCGACCCTGGCCGGTGTGGTCGCCACCGATGACCTGAACGTCGCCTTCAAGGACGTCGACTACGCCCTGTTGGTCGGCGCCCGCCCGCGCGGCCCGGGCATGGAGCGCAAGGATCTGCTGGAAGCCAACGGTGCCATCTTCGGCCCGCAGGGCAAGGCGCTGAACGATCACGCCAAGCGCGACGTGCGCGTGCTGGTGGTCGGCAACCCGGCCAATACCAACTCGCTGATCGCGCAGCAGAACGCGCCGGATCTGGACCCGAAGTGCTTCACCGCGATGGTTCGCCTGGACCACAACCGCGCGTTGTCGCAGCTGGCCGAGAAGACCGGCACGCACAACACCGACATCAAGAAGATGACGATCTGGGGCAACCACAGCTCCACCCAGTATCCGGATCTGCACCACACCACGGTCAACGGCAAGGCGGCGATGTCGCTGGTCGACCAGGCCTGGTACGAGGCCGATTTCATCCCGACCGTGCAGCAGCGCGGCGCGGCCATCATCAAGGCGCGTGGCGCCTCGTCAGCCGCTTCGGCTGCCTCGGCGGCGATTGATCACATGCGTACCTGGGCGTTGGGTACCGCCGAGGGCGACTGGGTTTCGATGGGCATTCCCTCCGATGGCTCCTACGGCATCGCTCCGGGCGTGATCTACGGCTACCCGGTGACGGTGAAGGGCGGCAAGTACGAGATCGTGCAGGGCCTGGCGATCAACGACTTCTCGCGCGCCCGCATGGAAGCCACCGAGAAGGAACTGCGCGAGGAGCGCGCCGGCGTGGAACACCTTTTCGCCAAGTGATGGATCAAGTCAACCAGAACGGGCCGGCTCTTGCTGGCCCGTTTTCCTTGGCGAGCGTACAGATGCGCTTGTGTTGCCAGCGTGGCGCGGTGTCAGCCGCTGGTGTCGGGGTTGACGATACTGCCGTCCGCCTCGTGTTGTCGTTTCAGCAACCAGGCCAATACGGGTGGTGTCACCATCGCGGTGAGCAGGGACATCGCCACGATGATCGCGTAGATCTGCTCGCTGAAGACGCCAGCGGTGAGCCCCAGGCTGGCAATCACCACGCCAACCTCGCCGCGCGGCACCATGCCGAAGCCGACGATGATGGCGCTGCGTTTGCCCAGCGAGAGGGCGCCGAAAAAGCCGCCGGCCAGTTTCGAGGCGATCGCGATCGCGGTAACCACCGTGAGCATCCACAGCGCCTGGCCGCTGGCCAGCTCGGCCAGGTTGATCTTGGCGCCGGTGATCACGAAGAAGAACGGGGTGAGGAACGACAGCAAGGGCTGGGTCTGGTGTTCGAGTTCGTCGCGTTGGCGGGTTTCCGAGGCGATCATGCCGGCCAGGAAGGCGCCGATGATCGCGGCCAGGCCGAACCGGGTCGACAACCAGGCCAACCCCAGGCATAGCGCCAGCACCAAGGTCAGTGCCGAATGTGGGCTGACCGGCGCCTCCAGCCAGTTCGACTGACGGCGCATTGCCCGGGTACCACCCCAGCCGATGATCGCGACAAAACCGATCGCGCCACCGAGGGTCAGCAGCAGCGACTGCACGTCCAGCGAGCCGCCGCCCTGCAGCGAGGAGACGACGCCAAGCAGCAGCATGGCGAGGATGTCGTCGATCACCGCGGCGCCGAGGATCACCCGGCTTTCGGTTCGCTGCAGCACGCCCAGTTCCTGCAGCACACGGGCGGTGATGCCTGCCGAGGTAGCGACGAAGGCGGCTGCCACGAACAGCGATTTCACCCATTCAAAGCCTTCGCCGTGGGCCCACAGCGCGCCAGCAGCGAAGGGCAGGATCACTCCGAGCACGCCGACCAGGACGGCGCTCTTGCCGACTTTTTTCAGATCATCCAGCCGGGTTTCCAGGCCCACCGAAAACAGCAGCAGCACCACGCCGATCTCGGCCAGCATGTCCAGCGGCGTGCCGGCGAGTATCTGTTCGGGTTGGATCCAGCCCAGCAGTGAGGGGCCGATCACGCAGCCGGCGGCGATCTCACCGACCACGCCGGGAAGCTTCAGTCGCTGCGCGATCTCGGCCCCGATCTGGGCGGCGATGAAGATGACGAACAAGGTGAGCAGGATATCGCTGGCATGATGCATCAGTCAGGTGACTCCGGTGATCCCGTGGCAAATAATTGGGGGCTGACTCAGCTACCGCCGAACAGGTGCGCGTTCATCCACATGTGCAGGCCGATGCTGGCGACATAGCCCAGCGCGATCGCCCAGCTCCAGCGCAGATGGCTCATGAAGGTGTATTGCCCGCGCGACGCGCCCATCAGGGCCACTCCGGCGGCTGAGCCCACTGAGAGGAGGCTGCCGCCGACGCCAGCGGTCAGCGTGATCAGCAACCACTGGCCGTGATCCATCGGCGGATTCATCTTGAGCACCGCAAACATGATCGGGATGTTGTCGACGATGGCCGACAGCAGGCCCATGAGCGAGTTGGCGATGGTGAAGCCCAGGCTGCCGTACATATGCACCGAGGCCAGCTCCAGGTAACCCAGCGCGGCCAGGCCGCCGACGCAGGCGAACACGCCGTAGAAGAACAGCAACGTGTCCCACTCGGCGTTGGCGATGATGCGGAAGATCGAGTAGGTCTGCGGCTCCAGCCCCTGGGCCAGCGCGTAGTGGCGCTGGCGGTAGTCGATCCGGGTTGCCAGCAGGTTGAGCAGGGCCAGGCCGGTGAGCATGCCGTAGGTGGCGGGCATGTCTAGCCACTGGCGCCCGATCACGGTGATCGCGATGGTCAGTGCGAAGGTGAGGCAGATGCTGATACCACCAGGCTTGATCGGGTTGCTGCCTTCGGCGGGTTCGGGGCGCCCCTTGGGCAGGGCAATGAACATCAGCACCGCCGGCACCAGCCAGTTGACCAGGGACGGCAGGAAGATGTGGAAGAAATCGAAAAACTGCACCTTGTTCGACTGCCACACCATCAGCGTGGTGATGTCGCCGAAGGCACTCCAGGCGCCACCTGCGTTGGCCGCGACGACGAGGTTGATCAGCGCCAGCGTGGTGAAGCGGGCGTTGCCGGCGCCGACGGCTAGGATGACGGCAGACATCACCAGCGCGGTAGTCAGGTTATCCAGCATCGGCGACAGGAAAAACGCCAGCAGGCCGGTAATCCAGAACAGCGAGCGGTAACTGAAGTTGCGCCGGGTCAGCTGGGAACGCAGCGCCTCGAATACGTTGCGCTCGCCCATCGCGGTGACATAAGTCATCGCCACTACCAGGAAGAAGAAGATTTCCGAGTATTCGAGAAACATCGCCTCGAACGCATGCCTCGCGTCCTGCGTGCCGCCGGCACCGCCGGTTTTCCAGGCAATCAGCCCCCAGATCAGCGCCGCCGCCAGCACCACCGGCTTGGACTTGGCGATATTGATGCGCTCCTCAAGCACCACGCCGACGTAGGCCAGCACAAACAGGATCAGCGCAATCCAGCCCACGGGGTGGTCAACCAGATGGAAATTCACATCGGCACCGGATGCGTGCACCGGGGCGCTGCCAACGAGGGCGGCAAGGGCGATCAGCCTTCGCATGAAGAGTCCTTTGGGCAACAAGACGTCGTCGCATGACGTGGTCGCCTAGGGTACCAGCCTGACGCGCGGCGCAGGTCGTGGGCTGGAACGCAGCGCTGGCGCTGGGCCGGACGATTTGGAAACCGGTTGACGGTGCTATCCGCGGCGGCGTTGGCGCCCGCATCACCTGCCACCGGCGTGACCATGGTCCGATCAGGGTTTGAAATGATGCACAAAGCCAACCTGGAATCCACCCGGCAGCCAGCCGAGGATCAGCGGTGATTTTCGATGCGTTGCCCAGATGCCTACCCCGGTACCCAGCACTGCGCCCACCAGCACGTCGCTTTGCCAATGTCCGCGCGTCTTCATCCGGGCCACCGCGTCGTATGCCGGCAGCAGGGCCAGGGCGTAGACCGCGGGATGCTCATCGCCATAGTTGACGATGAATGGCGTCACCGCCGCCGCGATCGCGGTGACTTCTCCGCTGGGAAAGCTCTGCGCATGAGCGCCTCTGAAAAACTCGTTCGGATTGCTGGTCTGCGACGGTCGTTCGCGCTGAAAGGTGACTTTCATCGCCACTGCGCTGACGCTGGCGATCGTCATGGCATCCACCGAACGCCAGAACGTATCGCCAAGCTTGTCATTGTCGCCAAACGCCAGCGCACCCGCGCCCACGGTGACGATGGTGCCGTACATGAGCAGGTTCTGGTTGCTGCGCTTCCAGATGCCGCTATTGTCGTAATGCAGGCGATGATCAATGCCAAACGGGCCGCCGGCATGAGCCGCGCCGGACAGGGTGAGGGCAGCCAAGACCATCAGTTGTCGCCATGCGCGCATGTTGCTCCCCTTTTTGCGGCGGGCCGTGCCGGACAGGCCAGTCTGCGTCAGTTTTGCTTGCCTTGGCGGCTGAAATTCGCCGCTGTCGGTAAACTGCACTGTAGTCCAAGGAAATCGTCATGCAAGAACCCACCCCCCTTGCCGAGATCAGCGCCCGCGCCGCCGCACTGCGGTCGCAGATCGAGCAGGCCAACTATCGCTATCACGTGCTCGACAATCCACAGATCACCGACGCCGAGTACGACCGCCTGATGCGCGAGCTGGAGGCACTGGAAGCGAATTATCCGGAACTGGCCTCGGACGAATCGCCCACGCGCAAGGTCGGTGCGCGTGCGAGCGGCGGCTTCGCCGAGGTGCGCCATGCGATGCCGATGCTGTCGCTGGGTAACGCCTTCGAGGAGGCGGGTGAGGGCGCGAACGATCGCGAGCGTTTTCGCGAGGTCGCCGAGTTCGAGCGGCGCATCGAGCAGACGCTGGATCGGCGTGAACCGGTGTTCTCGGTGGAGCCGAAGCTGGACGGGCTGGCGATCAGCCTGCACTACGAGCATGGCGTATTCGTGCAGGGGGCTACCCGCGGCGATGGGGAAACCGGTGAGGACGTCACCGCCAACCTGCGCACGGTGCGCGCCATCCCGCTGAAACTGCGCGGCAGCGGCTGGCCCGAGGTGCTGGAGGTGCGCGGTGAGGTGATCATGCTGCGCAAGAATTTCGAGGCTTTCAATGCCTGGGCCCGCGCGCATGACGACAAGCCGCTGGCCAACCCACGCAACGGCGCGGCCGGCTCGCTGCGCCAACTCGATCCAGCGATCACCGCGAAGCGGCGGTTGAGCTTCTTCGCCTATGCGGTCGGCGTGGTCGAGGGCGGCGACCTGCCGGCGACCCATTCGGCCACCTTGCAGCAGATGCGCGAGTGGGGTTTCCCGGTGTCGCCCGAGGTGGATGTGGCGCGGGGATTCGATGGCCTGATCGCTTACTTCCGGCGCATCGGCGTCAAGCGCGACGCCTTGCCCTACGACATCGACGGCGTGGTCTACAAGCTGGACGACTACGCCGGTCAACGCGAGATGGGCTTCGTCTCGCGCGCACCGCGCTGGGCAATCGCGCACAAGTTTCCGGCGCAGGAGCAAACCACGCGTCTGCTCGACATCGAGATCCAGATTGGCCGCACCGGTGCCGCCACGCCGCGTGCACGGATGGAGCCGGTGCAGGTCGCCGGGGTCACCGTGACGTACGCGACCTTGCACAACGCCGACCAGATCGCGCGGCTGGATGTGCGCGTTGGCGACACCGTGATCGTGCGCCGTGCCGGCGACGTGATTCCCGAAGTGGTGCGGGTGATCGAAAGCGCACGCCCTGCAGGCACCCAGCCGTGGTCGATGCCCACGCATTGCCCGGTCTGCGGCTCGGCCCTGATTCGCGACGAAGGTGCCGCGGCTTGGCGTTGCTCGGGTGGCCTGATCTGCGCCGCCCAGCGCAAGGAGGCTTTGATCCATTTCGCCTCACGTCGCGCCATGGATATCGAAGGCCTGGGCGAACGCTTTGCCGACGCGCTGGTGGAGTTGGAGATCGTGCACACACCAGCTGATCTGTATCGGCTGGGCGTGGATGATCTGGTGGAGATGAAGCGGCGCCTCGACGAGCGCGATGGCACCACGCCGGAAACCGTGAAAGCGGGCAAGGTGGCGACCAGGTGGGCCGAGAACCTGGTGGCCGGCATCGAGGCCAGCAAGCAGACCACGCTGGCCCGCTTCCTGTTTGCACTGGGCATCATGCATATCGGCGAGAGCACCGCCAAGACCCTGGCAGCGTGGCTGGGCCGGCTCGATGTCGTGCGCAGCATGCCGGCGCCGGTACTGCGCGTGTTGCCCGATATCGGTGCCGAGGTGGCCACTTCGATTGCCGGTTTCCTTGCCCAGGCAGGCAACCAGCGCGTGGTGGATGCCCTGCTTGGCGCGGGCATCGTGTTCCAGGACGAGAAGGCGCCATCGCCCTTGCTGCGCGAGCGGCTGAATCTTGCCGTGTTGCTGGATATGGCCAACATCAGCAAGCTGGGCCCCAAGAGCAGCAGCTTGCTGGCCCAGCACTTTCCCACGCTTGGTCGTCTGCTGGCCGCTGGCGCTACTCACTGGACCACGGCAGGCGTGCCGCCGGCGGCGGTGTCCGGGCTGCAGGCATTCCTGGCTGATCCGCTGGCGCTGGCCGGCCTGCGCCAAGCCGAGGCGGCGATGCAACGGCTGTTCGACGCAATCCCTGAGACGGTTGCCGTGGAGCCATTGCCGCTGACCGGCCAGACCATCGTGCTCACCGGTACCCTGGTATCGCTCAGCCGCGACGAGGCCAAGGCGCGGTTGGAGGCGCTCGGTGCCAAGGTGTCGGGCTCAGTGTCGAAGAAGACCAGCTTCGTGGTCGCCGGTGCCGAGGCTGGCTCCAAGCTGGACAAGGCACGGGAGCTGGGCGTACCGGTATGGGACGAAGAGCAACTGCTGGCCTTGCTGGCCGGACACGAGGCCGCCTGATGCCCGCCATCTCGCTGCACGAATCACTGCAGTTGCGTGCGCGCCTGTACGCACTGATCCGCGCATTCTTCGCCGATCGCCAGGTGCTGGAGGTGGAGACGCCGATCCTTTCCGCGGCCGGCAATACCGATCCCAACATCGAGAGTTTCAGCACCCGGTTTCACGGCCACGTCGACGCGGGTGCGCGCGAGCGCTGGTTGCGCACGTCGCCGGAGTTTCCGCTGAAGCGACTGCTCGCTGCCGGTGTCGGTGATTGCTACGAACTGGGCCGGGTGTTTCGCAATGGCGAGGCAGGTGGCAGGCACAATCCCGAATTCAGCATGCTGGAATGGTATCGGGTTGGCTGGGATCACCGCGCGTTGATGCGCGAGACCATCGAGCTGGTTGAGCAGGCGCTGGCCATGTTCGACCGCCGTGCCGAAGTGGTGATCACCAGTTACCGGCAGATTTTTCTGGATGCGCTCGGTATCGATCCGATGCATGCCTCGGTCGAGTCGCTGCGTGCGCCGCTGGCCGAGTATTCGATCAACCCGGCCGATCTGGGGCGCGACGACTGGCTCGATCTGCTGATCACCCATCGCCTGCAGCCGACGTTTCCGCGCGATCGCATCACCGTGATTCATGACTACCCGGCGAGCCAGTGTGCGCTTGCCAGGATCCGCCCGGGCGAGCCGCCCGTGGCCGAGCGCTTCGAGCTCTACCTGGGCCAGTATGAACTGGCCAACGGCTATCACGAACTGAATGACGCGCAGGAGCAGGGGGCGCGCTTCGAGCGCGACAACGAGGTACGCCGCCAGCGCGGGCTGCGCGAGGTGCCGATCGATCAGCGCCTGCTCGATGTGCTCGACGCAATGCCTGATTGCGCCGGCGTGGCGATGGGAGTCGAACGACTGCTGATGTGCCTGGCCGACACCGATGCGATCGCCGGGGTGCTGGCCTTTCCGTTCGTCCGGGCCTGACCTCGACGTCCGTCGTGGATTGACGCGACTTGGTGTACTGCGCACAGTGCGGCTTTACCTGGCCTGCGAGAATCCCGATGAAAGGCAGCACCTCCGGCATCATCCTGATCATGATCGGCGTCCTGTTCCTGCTGCGCAATTTTGGTTACGACCTGCACCTGGGTGAGCTGTTCTCGACCTGGTGGCCGCTGGTGCTGGTAGCGGTGGGCGTGAGCATGCTGTTCAAGAATCGCCCGCCGCGAAGCTGAGGCAGACATGCGCCTGTCGGCGATTCATCATGTGGCGCTGATCTGCTCCAACTACCCCAGATCGCGGGCGTTCTACACCGGGACGCTGGGCCTGCCGATCATCCGCGAGGTGTATCGGCGCGAGCGCGATTCCTGGAAGCTGGATCTGCAGGTGTCGCCCGGTGTGCAACTGGAGCTTTTTTCGTTTCCCGATCCGCCGCCACGACCCTCGCGGCCCGAGGCGCAGGGCTTGCGACATCTGGCCTTCGCGGTCCCCGATGTGGCGGCGGCCGTGGCCGAACTGGAAGCGCGCGGCGTCGCCTGTGAACCGATCCGGGTGGATGAATACACTGATTGCCGGTTTACCTTTTTCGCCGACCCCGATGGTCTGCCGATCGAGCTTTACGAGATCGTCTCTGCGCCCTGACGCATGAGGTTCGACCCACGCCGCGGGCGGCGTGGGTCGAGAGTGGGAGCTAGGGGGTGTCGAAGCGCATGGCCAGGGCACGTCGTTCGATCAGGCCCAGCGCGGGTTGATCCTGCAGGCGCAGGTCATGCAGTTCGTAGGGCGCACTGATCCCCTTGAGGCTGGCCGGGTCGTAGTGCAGCACCAGCTGGCCATCTCCCTTGCGCAGCACGGCGGCAGACTGGGCGAATGCGGCGGGCACCATCTCACCGTGGATGTCGCGACCGTACAGCACCGCAGACACCGCAAACCGACTGCTGCTCTGTGCCGTGACGCCTACGTTGATGTCGATGCCGTGGTCGCGGGCCGCCGAGGTATTGGCCATGCCGCTGAGGCGTGCCGTGGGCGTCGCAGCGGAGAACACGGTTGTGGTGTCGCGACGTACCTCATCGCCGTTGGCATCGATGCCTGAGGTGAAGGTATGCACCTCCCACAAGCCCAGTGCGGAGGGGATATTCCGCGGCTGCGCGTCCACCGTGAAACTGCCATCGCTCTGGTGCTGGTAGTCGAGCAGGGTGGTGCTGCCATCCGGGGCGCGCAGAAAGCCGCCGACGGCGGCCAGCGGCGCATCCTTGTCGGCGTCGTGCATGCTTACCCGCACGTGCACGCGGTTGCCCAGCAGAAGATCGTTGCGATCGGCCTGTGCCGTGACCGCCAGCGAGCTTTCCGGCTCGAACACATGGATCACGTAGCGACCGCTCGCATCGGGTGCCTGCAGCGTAGCCAGGCCGCTACCGAGTTCGGGCTTGAGTTTCATCACCATCGACGCCGCCGGTACATCCATGCCCGCTGCCTGTAACGATGGCGCATCGGCCAGCTGGCTGGTGGCCTGTGACAGGTTCATCGATTGCCGGCCCAGTTGCAGCCGCACGTTGGTGGGTTGCAGCTTGCCGCCGACCGGGTCGCTCGGACTGAGCCGGATGATGGCGCCGGGGGCGGTGAGCGGCAGTGGCACGCCTCGTTGCAATTCAGTGGCCGAGACATCGATCCAGTATTCGCGGCTGCTGCGGGTGAACGGTTGCGTCACGCTTTGTATCGGCTGGTCGTGCGGCAGCGCCCAGCTGATGCTGACCGGTTGGCGTTCCGTCGGCACCAGCCGCGTACGCGCTGCCGTCAGGCTGGTCTGCGCCGTGGCGGTGACGCTGTTGGCGAGCAGGGTGGTGGGCACCAGGTCGGTGGACTGCGCCGGCAGCAGCACCAGGGTGCCGGCGAATGCGGTGGTCGAGGTGCACAGGGCCAGCAGTGCGCTGGCAAGAATCCTTCGCTTCATGGCGGTCATCCCTTGATGTCGTTGGCGAGAATGGACGGCAGGCCAAAGCAGGCGCGCCGACTCTGGTTGTGGTTGAGTACGCTGCCCCCGGTTTTCTGGGTGTCGCGGAACCAGACCGTGCCCGCGGCTGAGGCGCTGCTGCATTCAATGAAGCCGTCCGAACAACTGCTGAGCCAGTTCTGGGTGATCTCCAGACCCACGCTGTTGGTGTAGCCGCCGCAATAGGCCTGGCTGCTGAACAGGCCCGAGACCACATCCGTGCCGACCACGTCGCGAAAGGCTGCCGGCAGCGCCGGGCGGCCCGCGGTGCCCAGCAGGTATTGCTGGTTGTAGGTGGCCATCCAGCCCACTTGCTGCTGCCGCACGGCATCGTTCTTGTAGCCCAGCAGCCAGCCCAGCGCCGACTCGAACACGTTGCCGGCGATGACCGCGTCGGCCAGTGGCGTGCCGGCGCTGGACGGTGCCAGGGCATCGACCTTGACCAGGTGCTGGATGATGGCGGGATAGCGCGCGTCCCAGGTCGGGTTGGACATGATCCAGCGCATCACGTTGCCGCCGTTGGAGTGGGTGATCACGATCAGGCGGTCGAGGTGGCGTGTCTGGATGAAGCTGGTGAGCTGGCCGGCGAGGCAGCCGGCGGCGCGGCTGTCCCACATGTACTGCGTGAAGTCGCAATTGACGACCAGCAGGTTGTTGCGATCGGTGAGCCCGTTGCGAACCCCTTCGACCATGTCTGCCTGCCAGTAATCGCTGTACGCATTGGTCTGGTTGCCGGTGCCGTGAACCAGTGCCACACCGGTGACGGTGGCATGTGCCGTGGAACAAGCCACGGTCAGTGAAAGCAACGATAAAGCGCGTTTGATGCGTTGCACGTGCGTTTCTCCCCTATCAGGCGGCGTAGCGCCGCAGGAAGCCGGCTTGATGTGCAGCAACGGAAACGACTACCATCCGTGCATGCAGGCAGGCCGACTCTGGATGATGCCGGCAGTTGCCAGGGCATCGGCTGAAGTCGCATGACTCCCCTTGACCATGCGACCGCGTACGGACACTAGCAGGTTCTTGCGATCAAGCCTTGACGCAGCGCACAGATTGCTCACCGGTGGATAAAAGCAGGTCAGTCCGGAAGATCAGGGCATGCTTTCGGGCAAGGCAACGGGCTGACAAAACCGCCTGGATCTCCCGACGATGATCAACTCGACACCTGCCAGGCCCACCGTCGACGCGACGTTCAGACCCTCGCCTTGTCCGCCCTCGGCGGCGCGCTGCAGGCCTGCGATTTCGTGGTATTCGTGTTCTTCGCCATTCAGCTGAGTCATCAGTTTCATTCCACCCACCATGGCGCCGTGGTTGGCGCCATGGTGGGTGTTCGGAACTTTGGCGGCCGGCCACCTGGCTCGTCCCATAGGCGGCATCGCGACGGCGAACTGTGGCGACATGCGCCGGCGCATGAAGAGGTTCATGCTCAGCGTCTTCCTGATGGCCTTGCCAATGCTGGCGATCGGCCTCGTACCAGGTTATGCGCAGATCGGCATGCAGGCACCGTTGTTGGTGCTGCTGATCAGCCTGCTGGCGCAGCGACTGGGGGTGCTCGCGCCGGCGCACTATGTGTGCCCTTACCGCTTGCAACGGCATTGGCGCGGCGGCGTTTGCGATCGCCACGCAACGCCACCCGTGTTCCACTGGCCGCGCTCTAGAACTCCAGCTCTTGGGCAGCGCACAGGTAGTCGACCAGCGGCGCGACCTGCTTGAAGGTGGCGACCAGCCACGGCAGCAACTCGGTCGAACAGGCGAGCTCTTCGCTGAAACCGGCGGAGGCCACGAAATCCTTGCGCTTGAGGTCGTCGATCAGCTCGTGCGTGGGGTCGTAGCCGCGCGGTGGCCGTACCAGCGCTTCGCCGTCCAGGGTCAGCTGCTCGGTGAAGGCCTTGCTGCGGGTGGCGCGTTTCCATGCCGCCGGGTTGTCGGCGAGAAATTCACGGATGTGCTTCAGCGCGTCGGATTCCGGATGCCACATGCCACCACCGGCAAAACATTCGCCGGGCTGGATATGCATGTAGAACGATGGTGCCGGGATTTCATGGCGGCGCTCGTGGAAGAATCGCGCACCCTGCCACGGTTTGTACGGCAGCTTGTTGTGGGAGAAGCGTGTGTCGCGAAAGATGCGAAACAGCGAGCCTCCGTTCTTGCGTGGGTCGGCACGGTAGTGCGGGCTGATTTTCGCCAACGGCTGCTGCAGGTCGGTGATCAGGTGCAGGTACGGCTCGCGCACGTGGCGCTCATAGTCGTCCTTGTGCTCATGGAACCAGTCGCGGCTGTTGTTGCGGTCCAGTGAGCTCAGGAAGCGGAAGCTGGCCGTCGTGAAATAGGTCTGGGGCATGGTGTGCTTGCTGGTTTGCGGTGGGAGGTCAGCGGTTGCCAAGGCTGGTGGCGAGCTCCTCACCCCAGGCCTGCAACTGGTCGAGCAGGGCGAGCTTGCCCTGCGCCTGTGGGTCGTGGCGCAGTTCGTCCAGACGGGCGAAGTAGTCGTCGAGGGTGAGCCCGGTCAGCGGCGTATGCCGGGTCAGGCGAGCCTGCCGGAAATCATCCCAGCGAGCCGTTTCGTCGGCATCCAGTGTTTGCGGCCAGTTGCGCGCGCGGTAGCGGAACAGCAGTTCCGGGTAGCGCGGATCGCGGAACGGAAACGCCCGCGTGCCGAGTTGATCCGGCGGCGTGGCGCGCACCTGGGCGAGCAGGCGCTTGTCGGCATCGGGCAGGAAGCCGCCGCCATAAAGCGCGAGTTCGGGATCTTCCGGCGACGGAAATTCAGCCGCGCGCTGAAAAACCCGGCGCAGCTTCTGAGCCAGACCGTCGACCGCATGCAAGCTGTCCCGATGCGCCTGGCAGCGCGGAAGATCGACTTGCAGGCGAGTCAGGTCGACGCCTTGCAGCACCGACAAAGGCGCCAGCGCGGGCGTGTGGTTCGCGCGCACGGTGCGCAGCGGAATGCGTTCGATGCCTTCGGGCAAGTCGGCCCGGGCAGTGAAGATGCGATCGGCAATCTCGTCTTCCTCCAGCGCCAGCCATTCGGTTGGATCGGTCGACAGGTCGTACACGATGATCTCGCCGGCACGACTGGGGTGCGGTGCCAGCGGCGCGATCACGGCCAGACAGTGGCTGCTTGCCGGGTAGCGCGAGGAGACGTGCACCACGGGTGTCATGTTCACCACGTCGAGCAGCTCGAATACCTTCTGCTTGCGCCGCAGTGCATAGTACCAGTCCCACAGGCGGGGCTGGCGCACCCGGATCAAGCGGGCCAGGTCGATCAGCGCGTAGACGTCGGAGAGCGCATCGTGGGCGCGTTCCTGCTTGAGGTTGTTGGCGCTGGCCAGATGCTCCAGCTTGAAGCTGGGTGAGCCATCCTCGCGGGTGGGCCACACGATGCCCTCCGGCCGCAATGCCTGGCACATGCGCACCAGGTCGATCAGGTCCCAGCGTGAGTTGCCGTTTTCCCACTCGCGGCCGTAAGGCTCGTAGAAATTTCGATAAAGCATCTGCCGCGTGATTTCGTCATCGAAGCGCAGCGAGTTGTAGCCCACGCCGCAGGTGCCCGGCGTCGCCAACTGCTCGTGAACGCGGGCGGCAAATTCGGCCTCGATCATGCCCTCGCGCCGGGCCAGTTGCGGGGTGATCCCGGTGATCATGCAGGCATCGGGATGGGGCGGCATCTCTCGTGGCGGCGTGCCATAGAACATCACCGGCTCGCCGATGATTTCCAGCTCCATGCTGGTACGGATGCCGGCGAACTGCACCGGCCGGTCGCGCCGCGTGTCGGCGCCAAAAGTTTCGTAGTCGTGCCAGAAGAAGGTTTGCATGCGGGAGCCTGTCCTGTTGGCTCGGGTGGCCTGCCCAGGGAGCGGTTTGCCCACCAGCCAGGAACGAGTAGGCAAGTGTATGTCGATACACGTCCGGATGATGACGCCACGTTGTGGGCCGGCCTGGCAAATAGTGCTGACGCCCGGGTCATTGCACGCGGGCAACACTGATAAACTCCGGCGTACAAGGAGAGCTCATGAGCCACGCCAACGAAGAAAACCTGATCTGGATCGATCTGGAGATGACCGGCCTCGACACCGACAACGACTCGATTCTCGAGATCGCCACGGTGGTTACCGACAAGCAGCTGAACATATTGGCCGAAGGGCCGGTGTTCGCGATCCAACATGAAATCGACCAGCTGGAGTCGATGGACAGCTGGAATACCAACCAGCACCACAAGTCGGGCTTGTGGCGTCAGGTGCTGATCTCGCAGACCGACCATGCCATGGCCGAGCAGGCAACGGTCGATTTCCTGCGCGCATGGGTGCCGCCGGGCAAGTCGCCGATGTGCGGCAACTCGATTTGCCAGGATCGCCGCTTCATGCACCGTCAGATGCCGCGGCTGGAGCGCTATTTCCACTACCGCAATCTCGACGTCTCCACCCTCAAGGAGCTGGCGCGACGTTGGGCGCCGGAAATCGCCAAGGGCGTCGGCAAGGAATCCGCGCATACGGCGCTGTCCGATATTCGCGATTCCATCGCCGAGCTGCGCCACTACCGCGCGTTCATGGGCGAGCTTGGTGGCAAGATCGAGGTTTGATTTCGCCGCTGTGGCAGGTGTGATTGAAGAAGCCGTGAAGGGATGACCATGTTGAACGAGCTGTTTGCGTCGGTGCTCGATTGTGCGGGGCGGCCATTGCGGCTCGATCGCCCGCGGGTGGTCGGCATCCTCAACCTCACCCCCGATTCGTTTTCCGACGGTGGCGTCTACGCCAGCGTCGAGGCGGCGGTGGCGCATGGTTTGCGCATGGCCGAGCAGGGTGCGGACATGCTCGATGTGGGTGGCGAGTCGACCCGCCCTGGTGCCGACGAGGTGCCGGTGGAAGAGGAACTGCGCCGGGTACTGCCGGTGATCGAGCAACTGATCGCACGCACGACGCTGCCGATCGCCATCGATACCTCCAAGCCACAAGTCATGCGCGCCGCCATGGCGGCAGGCGCCGGCATGATCAACGATGTTTATGCCTTGCGCCGCGATGGCGCCATCGATGCCGCCGCCGAGCTGGGTGTGCCGGTATGCCTGATGCACATGCAGGGCGAGCCGCGCAGCATGCAGGCCCAGCCTGAGTACGATGATGTGGTCGGCGAGGTGCATCGGTTTCTCACCGACCGATTGTTCGCCTGCGAGCTGGCAGGTATGGACCGGCGCAAGGTGATGCTTGACCCCGGTTTTGGTTTCGGCAAGACGCTGGAACACAACCTCGCGCTGCTGTGCGCGCTGGAGCGTTTCGCCAGCCTGGGCAGTGGCGTGTATGCGGGGCTGTCGCGCAAGTCGATGATCGGCGTGCTGACAGGCAAGGCGAATCCGGCCGATCGTGCCGCCGGGTCGGCGGCCGCGGCACTGATTGCGGTTCAGCGCGGTGCGCGCATGGTACGCGTGCACGACGTGGCGCAGACCGTGGATGCGCTGGCGGTATGGCAAGCGGTGCATGCGCTGGATGTGACGCCGCGGCGTGACGCGCCAAAGGCCGCGCCACGCCGGCCCGATGACGACTGAGCGAATTGGCATGCGCTTGCAGCAACGACTTTCATGGAGTGGCGCAGCCACGCCGCAGAATGGCAGGACACGATGAGTCAACGCAAATATTTCGGCACCGATGGCATTCGCGGGCTGGTCGGCCAGTGGCCGATCAGTGCGGATTTCATGCTGCGCCTGGGACGCGCCGTCGGTAGCGTGCTGGTGCGCGAAGTCGAGGGCGAAGGGCACCCGAAGGTGCTGATCGGCAAGGACACGCGGATATCTGGCTATATGTTCGAGTCGGCGCTGGAAGCCGGCCTGGTGGCTGCCGGCGCCGATGTGGGACTGCTCGGCCCGATGCCGACGCCGGCGGTGGCCTTCCTCACCCGTTCGATGCGCGCCCAGGCCGGTATCGTGATCAGCGCGTCGCACAATCCGCATCACGACAACGGCATCAAGTTCTTTTCCGCAAACGGCGAAAAATTGTCGGATGAGGTAGAGCTGGCGATCGAACAGGAAGTGGATGCCGAGTTTGCCACCGTGCCCTCCGAGCGCCTGGGCAAGGCTATGCGCGTGGCCGATGCGGTGGCGCGCTACGCCGAGTTCTGCAAAGCCACCGTCGCCGAGGATTTCAGCCTGCGCGGACTCAAGGTGGTACTCGACTGTGCCCATGGCGCGACCTATCAGGTGGCGCCCAAGGTATTTGCCGAACTTGGTGCCGAGGTGTACGCGATCGGCGATCGGCCCGACGGCTTCAATATCAATCGCGAGGTGGGCTCGACTTCGCCGCAGGCGTTGCAGCAGGCCGTGCTGGCGCATGGTGCCGACATCGGCATTGCCTTTGATGGCGATGGCGACCGGGTGGCCCTGGTCGACCGTCACGGCGTACTCGCCGATGGCGACGACATTCTCTATGTGCTCGCGCGCAGTTTGCACGCCCGGGGCGCACTCAAGGGGCCGGTGGTCGGTACCTTGATGAGCAACTACGGACTGCAGCAGGCGCTGGCCGAATTCGGTACGCCGCTGATTCGTGCCAACGTGGGTGACCGCTATGTGATGCAGCAACTCAAGCAGCACGGCGGCATGCTGGGTGGCGAGACATCGGGTCACATCCTGTGCCTGGATCGGGCCACCACTGGTGATGGCATCATCGCTGCGCTGGCGGTGCTGGAGGCTTTGGCTTCCTCTGGCGAAGATCTGTTCACGGCGCGCAAGGGATTGAAGAAATATCCGCAAGTGATGCTCAACGTGCGTGCTGTCGGCGCACGCGAAGCGCTGGCAAGTGATGAGGTGAAGCAGGCCTTGGGCGAAGTGGAGCAACAGATGCACGGTCGTGGCCGCGTGGTGTTACGTGCCTCCGGTACCGAGCCGCTGGTGCGCGTCACTATCGAAGGTGCTGATGCGGTGGAAGTGCAGCAGCTGGCAGCGAGGCTCGCCGGGATTGTAAAATCGGTGGCCGAACGCTCGTGAACCTGTAGCGGTACTGGGTCGCCATGGATTGGCCCGACGTGCGCCACCTTTGCGGTGGTGGATCACTTGATCTCACGCGAACCCACGGGATGACAGCCATGAAACATGTTCCCACCCTCGATATCCGCCGCTACGAAAGCGACCGTGACGCCTTTGTTGCCGAACTCGGTGTGGCCTACCGTGAATTCGGTTTCTGCTGCATCAGCGGCCACGGCATTGCGCGCGAGCTGATTGACGGCGCCTACGAGGTGTTCAAGCAGTTCTTCGCGTTGCCCACCGAGACCAAGATGACGTACCACGTCGCTGGTAGTGGCGGCGCGCGTGGCTATACGCCATTCAAGGTCGAGACTGCCAAGGACAGCCAGTACGCCGACCTGAAGGAGTTCTGGCACATCGGCCGGGAGATTCCGCGTGACTCGAAGTTCGCCGACGTGATGCCGCTAAACCTGTGGCCGGCTGAAGTGCCGGATTTCAAAACGTACGGCTACGGTCTCTACGACGCACTCGATCAGCTGGGTACGCGCGTTTTGCGAGCGTTGGCGCTGCACATCGGCCAGCCGGAAAATTTCTTCGTGGACAAGACCGACCTTGGCAACTCGATCCTGCGCCCGATCCACTATCCACCGATCACGCAGGACAACGTCCCGAACGTGCGCGCCGGGGCGCATGAAGACATCAACTTCATCACCTTGCTGGTCGGCGCCAGCGCCGAAGGGCTGGAAGTACTCAGCCATGGCGAATGGCTGCCGATCACCACCGAGGGCGATGCCATCGTGGTGAATATCGGTGACATGCTGCAGCGGCTGAGCAACCACGTGTATCCGTCGACCTCGCACCGGGTGGTGAACCCGCAAAACGAGAATGCGCGCAAGCCGCGTTATTCGGTGCCGTTTTTCCTGCATCCGAACCCGGACGTGATGCTGGATCCGCTGGAAAGCTGCATTACCCCGGACAACCCGCGTCGCTACGACACTTCGATCAGCTCGCACGAATACCTGATGCAGCGCCTGCGCGAAATCAAGCTGATCGCCTGATCGGTTCAGGCCATCCAGAAAAAGACGGCGGTCATGCGTTTGGCCGCCATCTCCAATCCCCAGTAGGCGCTGGCGCTGTGGATGAGGTTGGCATTGTACAGCAGCAGGCGGTTGTAACGATGCGCGATGCGCACATCTTCGACAAAAGCGTTGGGCTGCGCGAAGCGATTGCCAAGCGCCTCGGCGAGATTGCGGTGCGGCGGCAGCACGATATTGCCGCCGAGTTGCCCTCCCGGCATGCGTTGGCGGAAAAAGCTGGTGCCGCACTGCTCCGGCACCTCGGGGTTGAGATAGATCGCGGCGGCGTAGCGGCACAGGTGCGAGGAGTCGGTGTGCGGCTTGATCGCGCCTTCGACCGAACCGACCACCTGCACGCAATTGCGGTTGAGCCGGGTGCCTGATTCGGACTGCTCGACCCACACCCTCCTGGCGCCGGTCAGCTGGCATACCCGGGTATCCAGTACCGCCAGTTCGTCATCGAGCAAGGCTGGCATCGCGCGCATGCCGGGCCATACCTCACGGTATAGGGATACCCGATTTCCAGTCGGTGCGGGCCAGGCAGCGCGCGCGGACCTCGTCTGCATTCGGCAGGATCTCATCCACCACCCAGTAGTCGCGGCCTTCCCGTGGCTTGCGGTAGGGCAGTGAACGCATCTGGGTGGGAAACAGAGACATGCTTGTGAATGCCGATGTCGAGTGTGGCCCAACAGTAGCCGATGCGCTCGCGTGCGCCCCGGACTGGCGGCAGTTCCCCCGCTGCCTGCTCAGACCTCAGTATTGCGATAGCGCCTCGATTCCCTCGCCGACAGCCACAGGGCCAGGCGGTCCGGGATCAATTGAACCAGGGACTTGATGAAACGATTGACCCGGCCCGGGATATAGACCGCATCACCACGCTCAACCGCGGCGATGCCCTGACGAACCACCTCTTCGGCCGTCAGCCACATGAACGCCGGCAGGGTGTTCATCTTGTCGCGGGTCTGGGTGACATCGTGAAACTCCGACCACGTGAAACCCGGGCACAGCGCGCAGACGTGCACGCCGCGCGCCTGGTTTTCCAGCGCCAGCGCCTGTGAAAACTTGATCAGATAGGCCTTGCTCGCTGCATACAAGGTGTGGCCGGCCGGTGCGGGTACATGACCAGCCAGCGACGAGATATTGATGATGCGGCCATGCCCGCGCTCGCGCATGTCGGGCAGGAAGCGCCAGGCGAGCTCGGTCGGTGCGGTCAGCAAAACCTGCAGGAAAGACGCGTGGGTGGACCAGTCGCTGGCGCCAAATGTGCCTGGAACCCCGTAGCCGGCGTTGTTGATCAACCAGTCCACTTGCAGGCCGCGTTGTCGCAGCGTGGCCTGCAGCCAGGCCGGCGCAGCCGGATCAGCGAGGTCGTGCGGCAATACCGTCACCTCGATGCCATGCCGCGTGCGCAGTTCGCCGGCCAGCTTCTCCATGTGCTCGGTACGCCGCGCGGTGAGCGCGAGATCGTGCCCCATGGCGGCCAGCTGCCGGGCAAATTCCGCGCCGATGCCGGACGAGGCGCCCGTGATCAGGCTGAGCAGGCGCTGTCGCGTCATGGAGTGAATTCCGAGGTTAAACCGTGATTTTTAACCGAGCCGACGACTCAGCGCCAGCCGCTACTGGAGTTTGCCCGCGCGTCGACCGCTCGTTAAGCTTGCAGTTTGACCGCAGCGAAAGCACACCATGCGCAAAAAACTTGTCGCCGGTAACTGGAAAATGCACGGTAGTCGTTCGATGGCTGCCGCTTTGGTAAATGAGATCGTGGCGGGAAAGCCGGCGGACATCGATGTAGCGGTCTTCCCACCGTTTCCCTACCTTGCGGAGCTGGCCTGGCAGCACGCCGACGCCGGGTTGGGCATCGGTGCGCAGGACGTCAGTGAGCACGAGGGGCAGGGCGCCTACACCGGTGAGGTCTCCGCGGCGATGCTGGTGGACGTGGGCGCGCAATGGACCCTGGTGGGGCATTCGGAGCGTCGCCAGTATCACGGCGAGAGCGATGAGCTGGTGGCGCGCAAGTTCGCGGCCGCACGCGCTGGTGGGCTCACCCCTATTCTTTGCCTGGGCGAGACTTTGCAGCAGCGTGAAGCGGGTGAAACCGAACGGGCCATCGCGCGTCAGCTGCAGGCGGTGCTGAAGCACCAGGGCATCGCCTGTTTCGATACGGCTGTGATTGCCTACGAGCCGATCTGGGCCATCGGCACGGGTCTTACGGCTACGCCGGAACAGGTGCAGCAGGTCCATGCCTTCATTCGTAGCCATTTGGAAAAAGAAGATGCTACAATTTCCTGTCTGACTCGGCTGCTTTATGGCGGTAGCGTCAAGGCGGCCAACGCCGCTGAATTGTTCGCGCAGGCGGACGTGGACGGTGGACTGATCGGCGGTGCCGCACTGACCGCATCCGACTTCCTTGGAATTTGCGCCGCGGCACATCAGGCGCTACAGGCTCAATAGAAAACCTATGTTCGTCATTTTCAGCGTGTTTTACATCCTGATCGCTGCGGCAATGATCGTCTTGATCTTGCTGCAGAATGGGGCAGGTGCCGATGCCGGCTCCGGTTTCGGTGCGGGCGCCTCCGCGACGGTTTTTGGCGCGCGTGGCTCGTCGACCTTCCTTACCCGTGCCACGGGTATATTGGCGACCCTGTTCTTCCTGCTCAGCCTTGGCATGGGCATTTACTTGCACGCTCATGGCGCTCCGCAGGCCAGCGGTGACGGTCTGGGTGTGATGGCCTCGCTGGCCAACAAGCCGGCAGCAATACCTGCAGCGACCACTCCAGTGGCTGGTTCGGAAGTACCGTCGGCAGCGCCCGCTGTCAACAACAATGCGACGCCGGCGGCCAACGCGCCGTCAGCAACCTCCACCCCGGCCTCGGCCAAGGGTGAAGTGCCGGCAGCCACACAGCCGGCCAAAAAGCACTAAAGCAACACACCTGCCCAGGTGGCGGAACTGGTAGACGCACTACCTTGAGGTGGTAGCGACGTAAGTCGTAGGGGTTCGAGTCCCCTCTTGGGCACCAATTGATAGTTCCGAACTGTCCATAACAGTCCGAAATTGTCCAGAAGTACAGATAACCCCGCGTAAATGCGGGGTTTTTTGTTTGTGTGGTGTCCAGGGTAGTCTGAGGGTATCCAAGGGGGTCTAGGGCTTTTGGGTAGAATTTTGGGTATGATTCTCCCATTCATACCCAAATTGGTCCCTAGATATGCCTCGCCTGGCAACCCCCTTGGCTGAGCTTCAGATCCGCAAGGCCAAACCGGCCGATAAGGCGTACTTCCTGCCGGATGGCAATGGGCTGGTTCTGTCAATCAGTCCCGCGGGCCGCAAGTCATGGCTGGTGCGTTACCGCTTGCCTGATGGTTCGCGTCCTGGGCCGGCCACTATTGGTCATTACCCGGCCATGTCTTTGGCTGAAGCTCGCGCCAAAGCTCAGGAAGTGCAGTGCGATGCCAAGCAGGGCAAGACCACGGCAGGAATACGCAAGGCGCGGCACGAGGCCAGTGTTGACGAAGGCGCAGAGCAAAAGGCAATGGTTCAGGCACAGGTAGAGACCGAGCAAGCCTCCTTCCGCGCTGTCTCTGGCCGATGGATGGCCGAGAAGAAGCCAACCTGGGCCATAGAGACCTACCGCAAGGCTCGCCTGGTGGTCGATTCGTACCTGGTTCCCGAGCTAGGCGACCTGGACATGCGCAAACTGGAGACGAGGGACGTCCGCCCGACGCTGCTGAAGATGGCCAAGGAAACCCCACAACTGGCCCGTAAGGCGCGCCAATACGTCGGCAGCATTGTTGACCATGCCATCAACGAAAGGTTGCGGCCCGATGAAAGCAGGCTAAGACTCGATCGTGTGCTGCCATCTTTCCGCACTGGTCACATGCCTGCCGTTACGGACAACGACAGCAAGCTAGGTGATGTCATGCGTGCCATTGACGTCTACCCAAACCGCGTTGTTCGTGCGGCACTGATCTTGGCCGCGCTGACCGCGATGCGCTCAGGTGTTGTTGCCAGCGCCCAATGGGCTGAAATCGACCTGAAATCGGGCGAGTGGAGAATTCCTGGCATGAATCCAGATGGTAGCAATCGGATGAAAACAGGACAGGACTTTAGTACCTCGTTGCCAGAACAAGCACTCGTCGTGTTGAGGGAGATGCATGAGCGAAACATGGGGGGTGAATACGTATTCCCACCTCAAGGGCGGCAGAATTCAATGCATCTCAGCCGGGATTCGCTGAGCAAGGCCTTGCGTGACATGGGGTTCCAGGGTGAGCACACCACGCATGGCTTCCGGGCTTCCTTGCGTACTCTTGGTCGCGAGCGGCTGGGCATTGATGTGGACGTCTTGGAGGCCCAGCTTGCCCATGCACCAAAGGATGAGGTCGAGGCAGCGTATGCCCGTGTGAAGTTCCGCGAGAAACGTCGCGAGGTCATGCAGGAGTGGGCGGATTATCTGGACATGCTCAAAGCAGGGGGCAACGTGGTGCCATTGCGGCGTAAAGCCGAGTAGCGTCTCGGTCAGCGGTCTGATTGGTGCAATTGACCGTTCCCCGTTCTAGGTCACCACCGGAGCCGCACGCCTCGCCACCGAGATGGCCAAGCGCCACGACGGCAAGCACATAAGTTTGGTGTTTTCTACCTTCCACTCCATTGACGTCATCGGCCAAGCCCAGCACGAACACAGGCCTGTACCGACCCGGTGCAGGCCTGCCCAGCCACCAGCGTACGAAGCGCCCAGAGCTTGGCCACGTCCGTGTGGCGGATTTTACCGACATCGCGGTATCGATACTTCTGATAATTGCAAATGAAGCATCGTCCAGTGCCTTGTGCATATTCCAGTCGAAACCGGCCACCCGAAATGCTCCCAAACCGGCCACCCGTAACGTCGTGAAAAGCACCGCCAAGATGAGGCTTGTTCGTCGACGACCATGTTGCCAGGGTGAGCTGCGTGCACCGCAACGCATGCAACACGCGACCGAAAGGCGCTGGCCAAGCCACCGACCAGTATGATCAGTCGAAGGCCGACGCCGACCGGCAGAAACCGACCCCTATGCGCAGGTCGCAACTATGCGCAGTTGTTCGTCGCGGGCGCCGCCAGCCCCTTGCGCAATGCGGTTGGGGCTGGAAGCACCTGCGCATAGTTACAACGTCTGCA